>ENA-UOJP01000054-UOJP01000054.1-human-gut-metagenome-genome-assembly--contig:-C102-NODE-54-length-257464-cov-41.254766_pt1 | contig 257464 bp, 230 predicted proteins | sample MGYA00242353_ERZ723900 | MGnify/ENA metagenome assembly ERZ723900 | reverse complement strand
TGGTAACAAAAAATGCCGTATTTATGCGGTCTGTGGCGTTTCGCAAACGCCTATGTATGTTACAACAGAGAGGAAGTATATAATATGGCATTTGGAAAAAAGACAGACAGAGCCGGTCTGCAGGCCGTTCTGGAATTGAAAAATGTAGATTATTCAAAAGATCCGGAGATACAGCAGCTGTATACCCGTCTGGTGAACGGACGCAGCCAGTTCGGTCAGATCCTGGCAAAGAATGCATCCGCATCGTTACAGATCGCAGAGGTTGTGGATGCCTTAAAAGATTATAATTCCAAGATGGAATCTGTTTCACAGGAGATCGCACAGGCATCGGAGGACGCTACGAAGTCTGCGTCAGAAAGTTCGCGTGTGGCAGGGGAGGTTTCCAACCAGCATGAGGAACTGACCAATACGATATTGTCTGCATCGGAAGAATCTGCAGCGATTTACAAAAACATCGAAGAGGGACAGCAGGAGCTGACGGCTATCCGCGATCTGTCCGATAAGACGATCAGTGAATCAAGTACCATGAAACAGAATATGGAGAAGCTTTTTGACATTATCAGTAATATGAATGAAGTCATTGAAGGGATCAATTCCATTTCCAGCCAGACCAATCTGCTGGCACTGAATGCATCCATCGAGGCAGCCCGTGCAGGAGAAGCCGGAAAAGGATTTGCAGTAGTTGCGGAAGAGATCCGTAAACTTGCAGAACAGACCCAGAACATGACAGCCAACATGAGTGAGTTCGTGGAGCGTATCAAAGAAGCATCCGCAAAGAGTTCAGACAGTGCAAACACCGCGGTGGAGGCACTTGGGGATATGAGCGAGAAGATTAATTCTGCATGGGAGATCAATGATGCGAACCAGAAGAGTGTGGGAAAGATTTCCGATTCCATCAGTTCCCTGGCAGCTGTCAGCGAAGAGATTTCAAGTTCCATGGATGAGATGGCAAATCAGGCGAACCATATCCAGCAGCAGTGTGAGCAGCAGCAACAGGATGCGCAGAGACTGGAAGAACTCCGGGAGAATTTAAAAGACGCAACAACACCGGCATACCAGATATTGGATGATCTGGAGAATGCAAAGCAAATTGCCGGAGAGATGAAGAAAGATGTATTTTATAATACAGAGGCTGTATAGTAGCAACTGGCATCCTTATTATAAGAATATTAAAAATATCAATTTGCCATATAGCACAGGAAATCAGACAGGGGTTGTCACACAGTGACAGCCTCTTTTTTCCCTGTTTGCGGAGAAAGGAGAAAAAATGGAAGCAACGGAACAGTTTTTGCAATGGGTGGAGGAATCGGGCAACATTGTATTTTTTGGTGGAGCAGGGGTATCGACCGAGAGCGGAATCCCGGATTTCCGTAGTGTGGATGGTTTATATAATCAACAGTATAAGTATCCGCCGGAGACTATTTTAAGCCATAGTTTTTACCGGCAGAATCCGGAAGAGTTCTACCGGTTTTACCGGAACAAAATGCTCTGTCTGGATGCACAGCCAAATATCACTCATTTCAAACTGGCAGAGCTGGAAAAAGCAGGAAAACTGAAAGGGGTCGTGACCCAGAATATCGATGGCCTGCATCAGAAAGCCGGGAGTAAAAACGTCATGGAATTGCACGGAAGCGTATTGCGCAATTACTGCGAACGCTGTGGACAGTTTGTCAGCGCGGAAGATATTCTCCACTCGGAAGGAGTTCCGGTCTGTCCTGTCTGTGGTGGTCCGGTGAAGCCTGACGTAGTTCTTTATGAAGAAGGGCTGAACCAGAAAACACTGCAGGATGCGGTATTTTATATCAGCCATGCGGATATGCTGATTGTGGGAGGAACTTCGCTTGCCGTATATCCGGCAGCCGGCCTGATTGATTATTACAGGGGAAATAAGCTTGTTTTGATTAATAAGAGTGCAACTCCAATGGATGCGCGTGCGGATCTTCTTATCCAGGATGGACTTGGAAATGTCTTTTCACAGATCAAGTGTTAGCCAGAGAAAATAATAGACAATTGCAAAACATACTCCCGACTCCTGCCGTCGCGGGTTTTACAATTGTCTATAAGGGGAGAAAAAGAAGGAGACCAGCTATGAATCAGTACCAGTATGAAGTGGGAGATATTGTGAAATTAAAAAAGCCACATCCGTGTGGCAGCCATGAATGGGAGATTTTGCGCGTGGGCGCGGATTTCCGCCTGAAATGCACTGGCTGTGGACATCAGATGATGGTGACACGTAAGCTTGTGGAAAAGAATACAAGAGGCTTGCGGAAGCCGGAATAAAGTGCATGTAGTGAAATTGTAATTTCCATAGTATTAAAAATTGCTTCTTTAGATACCATTAAAAACAGTATCTGGAGAAGCAATTTTTCTGTTATAAAGGCTTGCGGGCCTTAATTTTTGTAAATTCAATAATTTCTTTCTTATCCTCTTCGGATATCTTATTAAAATAAAAAAGCAATTCTTTTTCCAGATTCGTATGAAACATGTACTTTTTTTTATTCGCGGGATCATTAAAAAATTCAAGAAACTCAGATAAGTCTTCGCTGGACTGGGAAGGAACCGGTGCATCATAGGAAACTTCACGGTCAATATCAACGGTCAGATGCATGAGATCGTCAATCGAAATGTTGTATAGACCCGCCAATTTGTATAATGCTTCGGCATCCGGTGTCCGTCTGCCAGTTTCATAATGGCTGTATGTCTGGCGGACAATACCAAGTACCGCGGCTACATAATCCTGCGTGTAATTATTTACCTTTCTCAGTTCTTTCAATTTCTGAGGAAGTTTTTTTTCACTCATAATAAAATACCACCTTTTCTTAAAATTAGTCTATTTTTTCACATATCATGAAATGTTACAGATAGTAGCTATTGATAAAACAGAAGTTAATTTATTGTGGGAAGTGGAAAAATAGTCATATAGTTACAGAATGTTGCATAAAAATGTAAAATATGCACAAAAATAAACGGTTTTTAAACGAACGAGAATGGAGAAATTAGATAAAAAGTAACAAAATGTAGCAATTATAAAAAACAGAGGTTAACAAAGTGTAGCGAACGGACGATATAAAAGATACAAAACGTAGCAAAAAGGTTTTGCGTGCATGGAGGTAAAAAATGCTGAAACTTTCATTGAAACAGGGACAATACGTAAATATTGGGGATGACATCCGTGTGGTTTATGTAGGTGGTTCGGGTAATCACGCAAGGCTGCTCATTGATGCCCCGAGAGAACTCAATATTGCCAGAAGTACCACGGAAGAAAATCCGGCACGAAGGAGAAAAACCTATTATGCAGAGCCGGGCATTTCCAGGGAGGCACAGCAGGAAATTAAGAGAATCCTGTGGAACGAGCGGATGAAGGCAGAGGCAAAGAAAGATGCAGAGAGTTTGAAAGATAAATTTAACTCCTGATCTGTTTTAAATTCTGGTAATAGGCGGGGCACACCCGGGACGCTTCGCTTATTTGATACAAGGTCGCAAAGCATCAAAAGATGCTTGTGACGCGTTACTGCAAAGTGACGCAATAAGAACACCTTAGGAAAAGGATTTCCAGAGGAAAAAACATAATACCCCACAAAGTGGGAGTTCAAGGAGGATTCTATTATGAGTATGGTAGTACAACACAACATGCAGGCAGCAAACGCAAACAGAATGCTTGGTATCACATCCGGAGCACAGGCTAAGTCAACCGAGAAGTTATCTTCCGGTTACAAAATCAACCGTGCAGCAGATGACGCAGCAGGACTTACTATTTCCGAGAAGATGAGAAAGCAGATCCGTGGATTGGACAAGGCTTCTTCCAATGCACAGGATGGTGTATCATCTGTACAGACTGCTGAAGGTGCTTTAACAGAAGTTCACAGCATGTTACAGCGTATGAATGAACTTGCAGTTCAGGCAGCAAACGGTACAAATTCCAAGGATACAGACCGTAAGGCTATCCAGGACGAGATTGATCAGTTAAATACAGAGATCGACCGTGTTGCTGAGACAACCAAATTCAATGAGATTTACCTGTTAAAGGGTGATGACGGTGAGAAGACAATTAATATGAAGGCACATGATGCCGGATTAAAGGGAACTCTGACCGATAATGGTGATGGAACAGCTACATTTAAAATGGATGCATTGAAGGCTGGAGATAAAGTTTCAATCGGAGGCCAGACGTTTTCCATTGGAGCATCTACAAAAGAATTAAAGGACATGTTGACAACTGCTGATATTGATACAAAGCACCAGGATGTTGTGGTAAATGGAGATACTTATAAATATGTGGCTGCAAAAGCAGCAGTTACAACTGGTACAAAGGCAGATGGAAATGCAGCTGGATGGTATAAAGACGGAGTTGTACCAGCGGATACTGGTGCCGGAATTGTAGCAGATGCAGATTATGCGGATGCAGCTGAATTTAGTACAAAGGTAACATCTGGAACTGTTAAAGTGGGTACAACGGAACTGTCCCTTATTGCAGATAAGGATAATGATGGAGTTGATGATAACAACAAAAATGTAATCACTAAAGAAAAAGCATATAGTCTTGCAGCAGCTGAATTATTGAAAGCAAACCAGATTGGTGATACTCAGAATCAGGCAAAAGTGGGTATTGATAAAAACTATACTGCAATGACACTTGCAAATGCAACTAATACAATTGAAATTCATACAGGAACTGCAAAAGTTGCCAACACATTAAGCTTCAGCCTTCACGTAGGTGCAGATGCTGACATGACAAACAAGATCACAGTTGACATTGACACCATGAACTCTGCAAACCTTGGAATCAAGGGCTTAAACGTAACGGACAAGAACGGTACAGCAGCAACCTACGCAATCGATGCTATTTCCGATGCAATCTCTAAGGTTTCTTCCCAGAGATCCGCACTCGGTGCTGTACAGAACAGATTAGAGCATACCATCGACAACCTGGATAATATTTCCGAGAATACATCTTCTGCTGAGTCTCGTATCCGTGATACAGATATGGCAAAAGAGATGGTAAACTACAGCAAGAACAACATTCTTGCACAGGCTGGACAGTCTATGCTCGCACAGGCTAATCAGTCTAACCAGGGTGTACTTTCTCTGTTACAGTAAAAGTAAATATGGTCATTACACATCAAAAGGGACTCTTCGGAGCCCCTTTTGGTGTGTGTTTATACTTTTACTGGCATAGAATTTAATGCCTCTTCGTATTCATCTGAAGTGTAATCCAGTAAAATTTTTTCTTTTGGAACGTTATATTTGATCATATTTTGAATTGCATCAATTCTACCCTTGGCTTCGCCCTGTTCCAGCAATTCTTCAGACCGTAACTTCAAAATTTTACCACCCATAATCTCACCCAATCCTTTCCTAATATCATTGTCTTTTGGAATAATATAATCCGCGATTTTCTCAATTAAAACAATCATATCCATATAAAGATGTGACTTTTGTTCTTTTTCGGACGCGTCCTCTAACCTTCGGTTGATCTCCCGGAAATCGTCCAGCAGATGCTTCACTTTTTTCGAATTCGTTCCATTGTGCTTCAAAAAATGTTCATACCGTAAGATATGATACGGAAGCAGAATCAGCAGCCGTTTTTCAAAAATCCGATCCACCGTGTATCTTTTCGCCTGCAAAACCGGAACGCGGTAACGTACTTTCTAACCATCTGCAAACGTTACGATTGGAAAATAAATCGTATCACGATTGTTGTTGTAAAATTATTTTCTGGTTTATAGGATCTCCTCAAGCCCATACAATGCCGCACCCAGTGCACCGACAATCTCTGGTTCCTCATAGATATGTAGTTTTTCTCCAAGCTGCTCCTCCAGCACGGCGACGACACCCGGATTCTTGGCAACACCGCCAGTCATCATATATCCCGGATTCAGACCGACACGTTTCAGGAGGGACATTGCTTTCCCGGCAATTGCCTTGTGAATTCCATGTGCAATATCAGCAATCTCTTTGTTCTGTGCGATCAGGGAGATAACTTCCGATTCAGCAAAAACACTGCACATACTGCTGATTTCAATATTTTCTTTGGACTGCAGGGATACCGGACCAAGTTCGTCGATACTGATTTCCAGGGAGCGCGCCATCATTTCCAGAAAGCGGCCGGTTCCGGCGGCACATTTATCATTCATGACAAAATCGGCAACTTCTCCATTGTCATTCAGCCGGATGGCTTTGCTATCCTGACCGCCGATATCGAGGATCGTGTGAACGTCCGGGAAGAGAAGATGCGCACCTTTTCCGTGGCAGCTGATTTCGGTTACATTTTTGTCCGCAAATGGAATGCTGACACGACCATAACCGGTGGATACAATCAGGGAAATATCTTCCCGGTTAAGTCCGGCCTTTTTCAGAACGTCTGCCAGTGCGGCATCTGCACTCTGGGAAGATTTGGCTCCGGTGCGGACAACTGAAAATGCTTTGATCTGTCTGTTTTCGTCTAAGATTACGGCGTTTGTAGAGGTAGAGCCGCTGTCAATTCCTAATGTATACACAGTATCACCCTTTCTTTTTATCATTTGTTTTTCCCCGGTCAGGGACAATCCTTTTTTCACTTTCAATTCTTCCATAAAGGCTTCCACACGGGTCCGGACCTGTCCGGCACATTGTCTGGTGGAATCGGTTTCTACCAGCAGAATCGGCAGATCCAGCCGCTGGCGGAAATCCGCATACTCATAAGAATAAGAGTCACAGAATTTGACGGTATGATATATAATTCCATCCAGGCGGTCGGTAAAACCGTCAAGAAAATGTTCACGGTTCGCTGCTTTTAACATGCGCATGCATGGAATCTGGTTTAGCAGCGCGGCAGCATAAGAATGCAGGGCCTGATCCTCTGTAATGGAAAAATCACGTGCAAGTCCGGTGCATGTTAAATCAAACAGCAGATTGGCACCGCGGTCGACAAGCAGCTGACGGATTTCATTGTTGCATCGGGCACCCATGATTCCGATATTGAGTTTCTGTCCGTTTCCTTTTTCGGACACTGCACTGGAAGACATGCGGGTGTTTTCCTGTTTTTTCAGAGCTGCTTTGTTCTGCATCATGGAAACAAAACGTTTCAGATCCAGTGTTTTTCCGGAGAAAGCCTCGTACTCCGTGAGCATTTGTTTTAACTGGCGCTCATAGAGTGCTACTGCGAAATCATTAAATTTGCGGGGAATATCCAGCAAAAAGAAAAATTTATCCGGGAACTGGCTTTTTAATGTGTCATACAGACGCCGGATGCTGTCGCAGCAGGTAGTCAGAATGACACCCTCATAGTCATGTTCCATCACATCTTCCAGCACGGCCTTGGTATAGGAACAGATGTTGGCGTGCATCAGGGTGTCCGCGTGGTTAAAATCCGTAACGGATGGTTCCAGACGTGTGATTTCCGTGTCCATGGCTTCAAATAATTCCATGGGGGTATATTTACATACATAACCTAACATGATGAATTCCTCTCTTTATCCAGAATTTCCAGAAAAGCTTCCAGACGGGTTTTGATCTGTCCGTCATGGCTGTTCCGGCGGTCCATGGCATCGCCATCCAGAACGAGCAGTGGAATATCCGCGGCCTTGAGTGTTTCGCGAAGCTGGAATACTCCGCCGGCAGATTGCTTACAGCCCCAGTGGCAGAAGTTAATGACGCCATCGGCATGCATTTCTTTTGCCAGTTTTACGAGCATATTTGCTTTTTTTTCGTATGGACCGTTATAGAGATTGTTTAGCATTTTAGTGGCAAGTGCTTCCAGTGGGTGGGTGGTATCCAGTTCGTCCATGTAATCCAGGTTCATTTCGGTACACTGGATCTGGTAATCTCTGTTCAGGTTAAAATAGTGTTTGAGTGTTTCCTGATAAAAAGGAAGCAGATGTACCCACACAATCCGGGTGCCGTCATATTTTGGATATTGTTTGATATCCTCGGCAAAACTGCGGAACAGATCAAGGGTTTCCGGTGTTCCGATGTTTAAGTGGGTGGCAAAAAGCATGTACATCTGCAGAGTCAGTGTCGATGGATAATAGCGCTCTGCCTGCAGTTTTAAAAACTCTTTGTAATAAGCTTTCGACTGGTTTTCGCGGGCAAGTGTTTCCGACAGGTCATCCATGGACAGACGTTTTCCGGTCAGTGCTTCCAGTTTCTGAATCAGTTCTTTCAGCTGCATGGTCACATATTCCACGGCTTCCGGAGAACAGCTGTCCGGCACATCGATCACATAAGTGTCAAGATCCGTGTGCCGGCTGACATAGCGGAATGTGTTAATATTGCCGTCACAAATCATGGAAGTTGTCACACCGAGTCTGGCAGGTGAAATAATTCCGGAGTCTACGGCACCGATAAAATCTTTGTGATAGGAACAGAGCGTGGAGGCAATTCCCCGGCTTTCTGCGCGGTCGATAAAATAGTCTTCACACGTAAATCCTGAGAGAAACGAGGAAAGACATTCCATGGAAAGCGCACTGAGTCCGAAGCATTGGAAAATTTCCACGGGTGCAAACAGATTGCACCAGACCGTGGATTCCGGGTATTCCAGCGCATGAAGCGTATTTTTTACGCCGAGCGTATTCAGCTTCTGATATGCTTTCGGCATTGTTTTTTCTGCAAAATGTTCCGTCCGGAACTGTTCGAGATGTAATCCGATGTCAATCATTTTGCGGGAAACTGCCGGGTGGGTGCCGGCATATTTTTTAATATAATTTCCGTAAGTTTTGACGATATTCATAGTATATATCCTTTATTAAACAGGTTCATTTTCAAAAAATTATTATAACCTTGTGTCTGTAAAAAATAAAGTTTTGTGTAATAAAATTTAGAAAAACCTAAGAATCTAAAATATTGCGTATTATAGGGGGATTGATTATAATAGAAAGTACGGAATTATCTATTATGGAAGGAATCAGGACACATGGGAGCACAGGACAATACGGAAAAGGTACTGCGCAGTCTTCACGTTTTGCTGTCGAAGAGTGAGCCGTATCCGAAAGAGCCGAGTAAAGTTATCATAGATAAGCAGCAGGTGATTGATCTGCTGGCAGAATTAAATACCTGTATTTATCAGATTATGGATGAATACGAGCTGACCATTCGAAGCCGTGACAAGGCAGAGCGCGATTTCCATAAAAAGGGAGATCAGATCATCTGGGATGCAAGCCGTAAGGCAGAGGACATTTATGCGGCATCTGTCATGTATATGGATGAAACGTTAAACCGTATGCAGGATATCATGCAGGAGGCAGACAAAAAGGTCGGTGCCATCTATCAGGAAATTAAAGAACAGATGGAAAAAGAAGAAAAAACATTAAGAACCAACAAGTCCGAACTCAAAGGACAGCTGCAGGATCTGGTTGATACCGAAAAGTACTTAAAGATCATCGAGGAGCGAAACCGCGAGATTGAGAAGGAAAAGATGGAAGGAAGACCGGAGTACGAGCAGGAGAAGCGGGAAGAAAAAGCGATTTATGCAAACCGGCAGACCGATATTAAGATTAACCAGGAATATCTGGATAAGCTTGGACTTTCCGTACCGGAAGAACCGGTAGAAGACCTTGCGGAAGAACCAGTAGAAAAGCCGGTGGAAAAACCAAAGAAGCTGTCGCCGAAGCCGGAGATTCCGGCACCGGTTACAGTAGAAGATGACGATGAAGAGTTAAAGCAGCTGGAAGAACAACTGCGTGTGAATCTGGATGCTGATTATTTTAAGTGGAAAGATGAACAGGAAGAACAGGAAGCGGCAGAAGAAAAAGAAAAATCCGCCGGCTTTCAGAACAAGATCAAGAACCTGATAGGAGGACATCCGCATGACGATTCTGGTGTGTGATGATGACAAGGAAATTGTAGACGCAATTGAGATTTACCTGATTCAGGAAGGATACCAGGTAGTAAAGGCATATGACGGGGAACAGGCTCTGGAGATGCTTCGCACAAAGAAAATTGATCTGATGGTGATCGATGTGATGATGCCGAAACTGGATGGAATCCGTGCGACATTCCAGGCACGTAAAACAAGCAGCATTCCCATTATCATCCTGTCTGCCAAGACAGAAGATGCGGATAAGATTCTGGGGCTGAACGTGGGGGCGGACGATTATGTGACCAAGCCGTTTAATCCGCTGGAACTGGTTGCCCGTGTGAAGTCACAGCTGCGGCGTTATACCACACTTTCGAGCACCCCTTCCGGTGATGCCGTTTATGAAGCCGGCGGTCTGGTTATTAACGATGAATTAAAAAAAGTTACGGTAGATGGGGAAGAGGTCAAACTGACTCCGATCGAATACAACATCCTTCTGCTTTTAATGAAAAATAAAGGAAAAGTATTTTCCATCAGTCAGATTTATGAGGAAATCTGGAATGAAGAAGCAATTGGCGCTGACAATACAGTTGCTGTCCACATCCGGCATATCCGGGAAAAAATCGAAATCAATCCGAAAGAACCGCGGTATCTGAAAGTGGTCTGGGGTGTCGGCTATAAAATCGAAGCGGGGGCGTAGCTGTCTATGAAAGAATTCTCCAGCGGAAAAAAGGGTGCAGCCATTGTCATGCATCAGATGTTCCTGATTATGATGCTTTGCGGAATCTATGGGATCGGATACAATCTGCGCAGACATATCGGAGGGCTGAGGATTCTCAGCCTGTTTATGGTGATCGGCATGGTCGGAAGCTTTGTATTCCTTGCCTATCTGACAGGTGTTGCAGGGCGCCGGTCGGAGGAGGATGCAACCATTTACCTGACCTGGATCGATAAAATTTATACGGATATCCAGATGGTGCTTTTTGTGGCATTCATTTATCTTGTGCTCTTTTTGGGGAGAAATCTCCATGACATCCAGTTTGAACTGTCCGGACTGATGGTAGCGGTCGGAACAGTCGGGTATCTGGTCGATGTTGTATTCCTGCTGTTTTATATGAGCATTGTCCGGCGGGTCAAAAACAATACCCTTCTGACATACAGTCTGATCTATCAGGCAGGAAGCTTCCTTAGACGGGTGTTTATCTCCGGACAGAATCCCAGACTGTGTACGCGTAAGGCGCGCGAAAGATATGAGATCCAGCATGCAATTGAAAAAATTGCGGCAGGGGCACTGGATACGACACTGGATGTGGAACAGTTTCACGGACAGGAAAGAGGCATTGCAGCTTCTGTGAATAATATCCGTGCAGGGCTGAGCGAAGCCATTCAGGAGCGGATCCGGAATGAACGGATGAAGGCAGACCTGATCACGAATGTTTCCCATGATATCAAAACACCGCTTACTTCCATTGTCAATTATGTGGATCTGCTCAAACGTGAAAACCTGGAAAACGAAAATGCACGTAATTATATCCGGGTTCTGGATGAAAAATCCCAGCGGCTGAAACAGCTGACGGAGGATCTGGTCGAAGCATCAAAGATCAGTTCCGGAAATATCCAGCTGGATATGCAGACCATCGATCTGGTAGAACTACTGTACCAGACGGGTGGTGAGTTCAATGAACGTTTTGAGGCACGGGGGCTGACCATTGTGACGAAACTGCCGCACAATTCGGTGATGATCCGGGCAGACGGACGGCAGCTCTACCGTGCAATTGAAAATCTGTATACCAATGCGGCAAAATATGCACTCGAAAATACCCGGGTTTATGTAGATCTGGAAGTAGAGGAGAACAATGCGGTTTTCCGTATCAAAAATATTTCGAAAAATCCGCTGCCGGAACAGGGAGCGGCGAGGAAGGACCTGACGGAGCGTTTTGTGAGGGGAGAGGAATCCCGCACGACAGAGGGAAGCGGTCTTGGACTGTCCATTGCAAAGAATCTTACACAGCTGATGGGCGGTGAGTTTGCAATCCTGGTAGACGGCGATCTGTTTGCGGCATCCATTACGTTTGCAGTCGTTGCATAAAAATACATTTTATTATATAATTACCATTAACCATGATTTCGAAAACAAGGAGGAAACTATGAAGTTATATGAGAACGGCGCATACCTGGTCAACGGCAGGGATGTTGTCATTAATTCACCGGAAGCAGCATCTGCTGTCAATGCAAAGACAGGAAAGACTGTTACACCGGAAGATGCAAAGAAACAAACCATTGCATATGGAATTTTAAAGAACCACAATACATCTGGCAACATGGAAAAACTGCAGATCAAATTTGATAAGCTGACTTCCCACGATATTACATTTGTCGGCATCATCCAGACCGCCAGGGCATCAGGTCTTGAGAAGTTCCCGATTCCTTATGTACTCACTAACTGTCACAACAGTCTGTGTGCAGTCGGTGGAACCATCAACGAAGATGACCATATGTTTGGACTGACATGTGCAAAGAAATACGGCGGAATCTATGTTCCTCCTCATCAGGCAGTTATTCACCAGTTTGCAAGAGAAATGCTTGCAGGCGGCGGAAAGATGATCCTTGGATCAGACTCCCATACCCGTTACGGAGCACTGGGAACCATGGCAATTGGAGAAGGTGGTCCGGAGCTTGTAAAGCAGCTTTTGAATAAGACTTACGATATTGATATGCCGGGAGTTGTCGGCATTTACCTGACAGGTACCCCGCAGAAGGGTGTCGGACCGCAGGATATCGCACTTGCCATTATCGGTGAAGTATTTGCCAACGGATTTGTAAAAAATAAAGTGATGGAGTTTGTCGGACCGGGCGTATCCAATCTGAGTGTTGATTACCGTATCGGTGTTGATGTTATGACAACAGAGACCACCTGTCTGTCTTCTATCTGGAGAACCGATGACCAGGTGAAGGAATTCTATGAGATTCACGGAAGAACCGGAGATTTCGAGGAACTGAATCCGGGAGAAACTGCATACTATGACAGCTTTATCGAACTTGATTTAAGCGAGATTAAGCCAATGATCGCCATGCCGTTCCATCCAAGCAATACATACACGATCGAGGAATTAAATGCAAACCTGATGGATATTCTCGATGACTGTGAGAAGCGTGCACAGGTAAGCTTTGATGGAAAAGTAGACCTTGACTTAAAGAGCAAAGTAAAGAACGGAAGACTGTATGTAGATCAGGGTATCATTGCCGGATGTGCCGGTGGTGGATTTGAAAATATCTGCGACGCAGCAGATATCTTAAAGGGTTCTTCCATTGGAGCGGACGAGTTTACGTTGAGCGTATACCCGGCGTCTACTCCGATTTATATGGAACTGGTTAAGAACGGTGCCGTTGCTAATCTGTTGGAGACAGGTGCCATTGTCAAGACTGCATTCTGCGGACCGTGCTTTGGTGCCGGAGATACACCTGCAAATAATGCATTTTCCATCCGTCATTCTACACGTAACTTCCCGAACCGTGAGGGCTCTAAGGTACAGAACGGACAGGTTGCTTCCGTAGCACTGATGGATGCGCGTTCTATCGCTGCAACCGCTGCAAATAAGGGATTCCTTACCGCAGCTACCGATATTGATGTAAACTACAGCAAGCCGAAATACTTCTTTGATAAGACCATTTATGAAAACCGTGTATTTGACAGCAAGGGTGTGGCAGATCCGGACGTAGAGATCCAGTTTGGACCAAATATCAAGGACTGGCCGGCTATGAGCCCGCTTCCGGAGAACCTTGTGCTGAAAGTTGTTTCCGAGATTCACGATCCGGTGACCACAACGGACGAGCTGATTCCTTCCGGTGAGACATCCTCTTTCCGTTCCAACCCACTGGGACTGGCAGAGTTTGCACTTTCCAGAAAGGATCCGGAATATGTTGGACGTGCCAAGGAAGTACAGAAGGCACAGAAGGCTGTCGAGGCAGATACCTGTCCGGGGGATGCACTTCCGGAGATTCATCCGGTTATGGATACCATCCGTGCAACGTTCTCCGATGTCAACCGCTCAAACGTTGGTTTCGGAAGTACGATTTTTGCAGTAAAACCGGGAGACGGTTCTGCGCGTGAGCAGGCGGCTTCCTGCCAGAAGGTACTTGGCGGATGGGCAAACATTGCAAATGAATATGCGACCAAGAGATACCGTTCCAACCTGATTAACTGGGGTATGATCCCGTTTGTTATTGATCAGGGAGAGCTTCCGTTCCACAATCTGGATTACCTGTTTGTTCCAAAGATCCGTGAGGCGATCGCAGACGGAAAAACAGAATTTGAGGCATATGTGGTAAAGGATGGTGCTTTAAAGCCATTTACCCTGCGTATGGGAGAACTGACACCGGATGAGAAAGATATTATTCTCAAAGGCTGCCTGATCAATTATTACCGCGGATAGGAGATCTTGTATGACAGACGTGGAAAAACAAAAACAGATGGAACAGATCAAACAGAGTGAGGATGGCATGCGTCAGACGGTTCTTCTGATTAAAATCGGATTGATGGTATTTCTCACCTTTGCCTGTTGTACCGTATTTTTCTTCCTGGTGCTCCGGTACAAGGGGGTTGCAGATACCTGGCATCTGATTACAGGTGCATTGCAGCCGATTATTATCGGACTGGGACTTGCTTATCTGCTTAACCCGGTTATGAAATTTCAGGAGCGGCACTGGCTGCCGTTTCTGAAAAAGAAAATGAAATCAGAAAAATCAGCGGCTAAAGTGGCACGTGGATTGTCCATTGCCGGGGCAATCCTGTTTCTTCTGGTGATTCTGGTACTTTTGATTGCGGCAATTGTTCCTTCGGTGGTATCAAGTGTTACCGGGCTGGTGGAAGCACTGCCTGGTAATGTGGAGAGCCTGATCCATATGGTGAAAAGTGGAAAACTCGGAGCCTATGGAGTGACAGATACCATCAGTGATATGCTGACAAAACTGACGGATCAGGTGGAAAACTGGGCAACGAAGGATCTGCTGCCACAGATGCAGCAATATCTGCTGCAGATTACTTCCGGCGTAATCACGATGGTCAAATCCATATTAAACTTCATCATTGGGATCATTGTCGTTGTTTATGTCTTATCCATTAAAGAAAGCCTGGTGGGACAGAGCAAAAAGATTGTGTATGCGATCTTTAAACCGAAACATGGAAACATTATTATCGAAGTTTTCCACAAGGCAGATGAAGTATTTGGTGGTTTCATCATTGGAAAGATTATAGATTCTGCCATCATCGGAGTAATCTGTTATTTTGGATGTCTGATCCTGCATATTCCGGATACGATACTGGTTGCGGTTATCATTGGAGTAACCAATGTCATTCCGGTGTTTGGACCGTTTATCGGTGCGATTCCGTCACTTCTTCTGGTTGTGATCCAGAGTCCGCTGCATGCGTTGTATCTGCTGATATTTATTATCGTTCTGCAGCAGGTGGATGGAAATATTATCGGACCGAAGATTTTAGGTGATTCCACCGGATTATCCGCGTTCTGGGTAATGTTTTCGATTCTGATCGGAGGCGGACTGTTTGGATTCCTGGGAATGCTGCTTGGAGTTCCGGTGTTTGCGATGATTTACTATATTATCCGCAGACTGGTAAACCACAGCATACGAAAGAAAAATCTTACAACCGTAACGGAGGCATATGTGGAGGCGGCCGGTGTGAATGAGGCAACCGGTGCGATCATATATTACGGGGAAAAACAAAAGAAAAAGAGAACTTTAAAAGATTCCGGGAAGAAAGACGAAACAAAGAAAAACCAGTAATTTCAAGGGCTGTACGCGTTTGTGTGCAGCTCTTTTTTTCGGATTATTTTTTGACACTAATTGCCGCCTATGGTATACTTGAAAATAGACAGATAGACCTGTTTGGGGATACTTTAAGGAGATAACAATTGGACAAATACGAATATAATCTGAAGCTTGATCAGATGAAATCCCGCTATGCGGAAGAGAAATACGATGAGGCAGCAGATATTGCAGATACCATCAATTGGAATAAGGTTAAAAATGTAAATGGTCTGGTAAAAGCTGGGGAAGTGTACGAAAAAGTACAGCGTTATGAGGAGAGCCGGGAAGTTTTGCTGATGGCATATGATCGCTCGCCGATCGGAAGAATGATTATTTACCGTCTTGCGGAAGTGGCGGTCAAGATGAAAGATTTTCAGGCGGCACAGGATTATTACGATGAGTTTGTGGAGATTGCGCCTCATGACACCCTTAAATATGTACTTCGCTATGATATACAGAAGGCACAGGGGGCTTCTTATGAAGAACTGATACCGATTCTTGAAGAACTCAAGGAACAGGAATACACGGAAGAGTGGGCATATGAGCTTGCTTATCTGTATCACAAAGCAGGGATGAGTGAGAAGTGTATTGATGCATGTGATGAGCTGGTTCTCTGGTTTGGAGACGGGCCATATGTAGAGCGTGCATTGGAACTGAAAATGCTGTATCAGCCATTGACAAAAACACAGGAAGAAAAGTATCGGTCGTTTTGTCAGGCAAAAGATGACAGAGCAGGTTTGACACACATTGATGTGGAGGAGATGGCGCGTGCCGGGGAGACCGTGCATGATCCGGTCGCAATTCCAAAAGTAGAAGTAAACACAGAACGGTTTAATACCGTCAATCTTCAGGCGGAAATTGCAAAGGGTATGCAGCAGATCATGGATGCAACCGAAAAAGAGACGGTCACGGATACGCTGGACAATATCAACCGTATGGTGGAAGATGTCCCTTATCTGAAAATGCAGATGGAGGAAGAAAAGCCTGAGGCACAGCTGGAACAGAATACACGGCACATTGAGACAGATGAGGAGATTGATGGTTCACTCAAGACAAATTTCAAAGAGTTGTTGGGAGAAGACTCCGATGGTCAGATGAGCATGATGACAAATGAGAAAAACATGATTGAGCATCAGATTACAGGCCAGATGACAATTGAGGAAGTGCTGAGTGAGTGGGAGAAAATGCGTAAGGCTGCGGAAGCTGCACTAGAAGATGCCAGAAAGCGGAAACTCGAATCCGCCAAAGCGCGTGCGCTGCAGGAGGCAGGCGATATTATGGACCGCCTGACAGGAGTATTGCCAAAACTGGATGCGGTACTGGCAGAGAAGGCGGATATTGTGGAGGAAACGATGGAAACACCGCCACAGACGCTGGAAAGGGAAACACCGCCGGAAGCGGATGATCCAAAAGAACGAAAGGAAGAAGAGGAAGAGAACAAAAAAGAGGAACAGCCTGCCAGGGATACAGATGCCGAAGAACTTTGGCCAGAGGGAGTATCTTTAGAAGAAATGGTACGTTCCCAGCAGAAAAAAAAGACGGAAGCTGCCGCACAGAAACCGGCAGAAGAGACATCCGATGTGACAGAAGATGACCAAAACTTAAATGAGAATCGTGGTGTAGAAGAAATGGAAACAGAAACAAAGAAAAAGGATTTTGAGGAGGTTCCGATCGAGGATCTGCCACAGAAACCAACACTTGCACAGGAGAGGGAAGAAGAGTTTGCTTTTGTAAGAAGAAAAACAGATCGCTCTTCCTGGAAAGGAAAAACCATACATATCCCACAGGTAGACACACCGGTGGATCTGGGAAAAGAGGAAAAACAGAATATCCCGCTTGTAGAACTGACCGATGAACAGAAAGCGATTTTTTCGTATTTTATGCCGGTGAAGGGCATGGAGGATCAGCTCTGCAAAGCGTTGACAGTTGCTTCGTCCCATCTGAAAAATAAGGAAACTGCATCGAGGGGGAATCTCGTAATTAAAGGCGGACAGGGAAGTGGAAAAACAACACTTGCCACCAGCATGATCAAAGTCCTGCAGCAGGAGACTGGGGTTTTGGATGGAAAGATTGGAAAGATCCATGCGGAAGCATTGAACCAGAAAAATGTCAGCGGGCTGCTGGATAAGGTGTCAGGGGGATGCCTGATTATTGAGCAGGCGGGGGATATGGAGAAAAAAACTGTATCGGAATTATCCAATCTGCTGGATGCCGATGAGAGTGGTCTCTTCGTTATTCTGGAAGATACATCCAAGGGCATCAAGCGGTTATTCGCACAGAATGAGACATTTGCACAGAAATTCAGTGAGCAGATTTCCGTTCCGATTTTTACTAACGACGAACTGGTAACGTTTGCACGTTCTTATTCCAGGGAACTTGGATACAAAATTGATGATATGGCGGTTCTGGCATTGTATAACCGGATCAGCAATATTCAGAGACTGGATCAGGCTACAACCCTGACAGAGGTGAAAGACATTGTGGATGAAGCAATTCATCGGGAGGCACATGGAGGGTTAAAGAAAGCTATCAGTATTCTGACCGCCAGCCGTTATACGGATGATGACAGAATTGTACTAACGGAAAAGGATTTCGAGTAAGATAGATAAGAGAAGACAGGGAGGGTATTTATGAGTAATTTTACAGAGATGGATTGTTACCTGTTTGGACAGGCAACACATTATGATATTTATCGCAAAATGGGTGCTCACAAAATGACAATTGAAGGAGAAGAGGGAGTATGCTTCGATGTCTGGGCACCGCATGCGGACCGTGTATACGTGATTGGGGAATTTAACGGCTGGAATGAAACGTCCCATGAGATGAAACGTGTGACACCGGAGACGATGGGGGTATACGAACTGTTCGTACCGGGTGTCCAGATTGGCTGTATGTATAAGTTCCTGATTATCGCACAGGACGGAAGAAAGCTGTACAAAGCAGATCCTTATGCAAACTATGCACAGCTGCGTCCGGAGACCGCTTCCATTGTCACAGATATTTCCAATTTTCTCTGGTCCGATACGGAATGGATGAATGCCAGAAAAAAACTTTCCAAAGAGGAAGTATATGAGCAGCCGATGGCAATTTATGAGGTACATCCGGGTTCCTGGATGCGGCATCCGGGGCGTGAGGATGATGGATTTTATTCTTATCGGGATCTGGCAAAGACCTTGATTCCTTATGTGAAAGACATGGGATATACCCATATCGAGCTGATGGGAATTTCCGAGTATCCATACGATGGTTCCTGGGGATATCAGGTAACGGGGTATTATGCACCGACTTCCCGTTATGGAACACCGGAGGATTTTGCACATCTGGTCAACGAATGCCATAAGAACAAGATTGGCGTGATCCTTGACTGGGTGCCGGCACATTTCCCAAAAGATGCACATGGATTGGCAGAGTTTGATGGTACTGCAACTTATGAATATGCAGACCCGCGCAAAGGAGAGCATCCGGACTGGGGAACCAAAATCTTTGATTACGGAAAGAATGAGGTCAAGAACTTCCTGATCGGAAGTGCGCTGATGTGGATTGAGAATTATCACGTAGACGGACTTCGTGTGGATGCAGTTGCATCCATGCTGTATCTGGATTACGGGAAGGAAGATGGACAGTGGGTTCCGAATATTTATGGTGGAAATAAAAATCTGGAAGCCATTGAGTTTTTCAAGCACATCAATACGCTGATTCTCGGAAGAAATCCGGGTTCTGTGATGATTGCAGAGGAATCAACGGCATGGCCGAAAGTGACGGGTACGGTAGAGGATGACGGACTTAATTTCAGCTACAAGTGGAACATGGGCTGGATGCATGATTTCCTTGACTATATGAAGCTTGACCCGTATTTCCGAAAGGACAATCACAACAAGATGACCTTTGCCATGAGTTACAATGAGAGTGAGAAGTACATTCTGGTATTATCCCATGATGAGGTCGTACACCTGAAATGCTCCATGCTCAACAAGATGCCGGGACTTGAAGGGGATAAGTTTAAAAACCTTATGGCGGGTTACGCATTCATGATGGGACATTCCGGCAAGAAGCTGTTGTTTATGGGACAGGAATTCGCGCAGGAGCGTGAGTGGAGCGAGAAGCGCGAGTTAGACTGGTATCTGCTCGATGATCCGAAACACAAACATATGCAGGACTGGGTAAAGGCGCTGCTTCATCTGTATCGCAAAAATCCCTGCCTGTACGAGCAGGATACGACCTGGGCAGGATTTGAGTGGATGAATGCCAACGACTACGAACGCAGTATTTTCAGCTTTGTGCGAAAGAGTAAGGATGGAAAGAATAACCTGCTTTTTGTGATCAGTTTCACACCGGTAGAGCGTGACGATTATCGGGTAGGTGTGCCGGGCAGACATACCTATAAGCTGGTATTAAACAGTGCAGATCCGCAGTTTGGCGGAAGCGACACAGAGGATACAAAACGTCCGGTTTCCTACAAGGCGGAAAAGAAGCCTTGCGATGGACAGGATTATTCGATCAGATATAAGCTGCCGCCTTACGGAGTAGCAGTATTTAAATTTTAACTAAAAAAGTGGAACCGGGAGTTCATGTTTACAACGTGGATGCCCGGTTTCTTTTTTAATTATTTGATCGTAATACGGGGAATCGTGTTAAATAATGTATAATTTTAGAAATAATTCATGCAATTTAGTGTAAAAACAAATGAAAAATACGTTGATTTTTACATGAATAATTGATATGCCAAAAGTAAACATTTCATGGAGGTGCAGTGATGTATAGAAAAATAATGGATTATTTAAAGGAATGGAAGCATAGTGAACATCGCAAACCTCTTATTCCGTGGGGATATCCGGTTTGTTTTAAGAGTGTTTGTGTTTCCTCAAAGGAGAATGCGGCGCTCCAAGCATATTGAACTGGAATACGATATTAATTTCTGGCAGGACAATAAAATTGTATTTGTAGGCAAATAAAATATTTGTTTTTAAGATAGTAGAAGATATACCTGTATAAAAATTGGCATCTGGAATGTTTTTCCCGTCACTTGTATCCATATTTAATTTGTGTATAGAAAATAAAAAATTTCTTCCAAACTGTTCAAATTCAATTTGATTTTCTGTGATTTTAAAATCTCACTGAAATACTTTCCAAGTTATTTCCTGAAAATGAATTTAACACATATGCTTGGTCGTTATGTTGCATATTATCTAATTCTGCAGCATATACGTTGTTATTGAAAGTAATCATGAATACCATAACTAAAATTATACTTAATATTTTTTTATAATCAATTTCCACCTTTCTTATTTGAATGTAAATAATGTTGATCTTGAGGTTGATACCAAGTGCACTTTGGTTTTGGGGGTTCATACATAAGGCTAAGACAGTTTGTATTTGCTTTTTTCAGGGCGATTTTACAAATTGTATCTTTCACAATTCCTATAGTATTTTTTTTACTCTTAATCATGGTTTTCCTTTCGTGTAAATAGTTAATTGGCAACATAATATTTTCCAGAATATATATTTAATTTTACAATAGCATATTTGCATAAAAAAGCAATAGAGTTGGTGCGAAGCAGGGAGCCAGGTTTTAAAATTTCAATCAGCCAGAAAAATATACTTACAAAATATACCGTTTTTCGGTTGCGGAAATAAAAGGATGTTGCACAACAAAACATACCCATAATGCCATAGATAATACATGTGATCAGAATATGCATGATGGTTAGTCCAAAACATTGTAAATTCTCTTTCCAATCCGGCTGATAGGCATAGTTTCCCTGAATAATCTGATATATGTACCACCAGGATTCCAGAAACGGAAGAATAAAAATCCATTTCCTTTCCCCGAAAGATATGATATTCTTTCGGGGAAATTTTTAGAAAATTATTTTTTTATGTAAAAAATGAAACATGGTCATGTCCTGACACGGTGGGATTTGCGGAACTGCTGTGGCGATTCATGAAATTTTTTCTGGAAGGACTGCGAAAAATAGCTGGTAGAGGAAAACCCGATACATCCGGCAATCTCTTCGATGCTGTGATTGGTTGTGAGCAGCAGGTCACGCGCAGACGCCAGCCGAACTTCGTTCAGGTAAGCGATGGGAGATTTCCCGTACAGCTCTGCAAAACGGTGTGAAAGGTAATATTTTGAGAGACTGCAGTTTTCGGCAAGCGAATCCAGAGAGATCATGCTCTGGTAATTGTGCTCGATAAAGCGTTTTACCTTGTGGCATTCGCGGCTGCTGTTCTGCGCATCCACCACTTCATAGGATACATGGTCTTTCCGGCAGAAATATAAAATTAAAATATCCAGATAATGCTGGCAGATCTCTGCGTAGCGGTCCTGTTTGTTATGCATTTCCCGCAGGATATTTTCAAAACACTGGCGGATAAAAGGCGAGTTTGCAAAAGCCGGGACATGAATGTATTCCGGTTCTTTGTCAGTATTCAGTTTTAATCCTTCCACCCCGAGCACATAATAATCCAGTGGATTTTCCGGATCGGAAAACTCTGTGTGTGTTACCTGTGCACCGATCACGACAAGGCTGTTTGAGGAGACCGGAAGAGATTCATTTTCAATCAGCATGCGTCCGGTGCCGTCTTTAATAAAGAAGATTTCCGTAAAATGATGGCTGTGGGGAAACGAAGTCCAGTCATTTTCAAATTTGGATGCTGATATGGAAAGCAGGCGGAAATGGATTTCCGGCTGTACCTCATTATCCAGATTAAATTTGCGGTTGCTCATGGAAAATACAGTCCTTTCATGTTATAATTGCAATGATTTCCTGGTCAAAATGGAACGATGTTGTACTTAGTATACAATAAAAAAAACAAAATAACAAGATTTTTAAAATAAAGCAAGAATTATAAAATATAGAGCAATATATGGATAGGAAAAAGAGATGGCGTACTATATAATAACAAATGTAGGGAAGGAAACATAAGAACTTATAGTAAAAAATAACAAAAATGGGAGGTTACTATGAAGAAAAAAATTTTATGTACAATGATGAGTATGGTAATGGTAGCATCTTTATTTGCAGGGTGCGGTACAGATTCAGGAACGGAGAATTCTGCGTCAGATAACAGCAAGACAGAAGAAACTGGACAGACAACATCAGATGATCCATATGCAGCTTATGCTGGAACAACAATCAGTGTAGCTGCGATTGAGACAGGTTATGGTTCGCAAATGTGGCAGGAAGTGACAGATGCATTTACAGAAGAAACCGGAATTCAAGTAGAACTTACAACAGATAAAAAATTGGAGGATGTAATAGGACCATCCATGCAGGGAGGCGAATACCCGGATGTTATTCATCTGGCCACGGGACGTGAAGCTGCGTTAACGGAACAGTTTATTAAGGGAAATATGATTACTGACATTACAGATGTCTTATCTATGAAAGTTCCGGGAGAAGATAAACTTGTTTCAGAGAAGATTGCAGGAGGATTTACAGATACATCATTGACGAATCCTTATGGTGATGGAAAGACATATCTTGCACCAATGTTTTATTCCCCATGTGGTCTGTTTTATAATGCAGGTCTTTTAGAAGAAAAAGGATGGGATGTTCCAACAACCTGGGATGAAATGTGGGAACTTGGAGATAAAGCAAAAGAAGAGGGAATTTATTTATTTACATATCCGACAACAGGATATTTTGATGCATTTTTCTATGCATTAATGTATGCCGCAGGCGGACCTGAATTCTTTGATAAGGCTACAAATTATGAAGAAGGTATCTGGGAAACACCAGAAGCACAGACATGTTTTGATATTGTTGCAAAGTTAGCTGAGTACACAAATCCTATTACACCGGCACAGGCAAATGATCAGGATTTTACACAGAACCAGCAGTTAGTACTTGATAATAAGGCAATTTTCATGCCAAATGGAACCTGGATTGTCGGTGAAATGGCAGATGCTCCTCGTGCAGATGGATTTAAGTGGGGTATGACAGCTCTTCCGGCGGTAAAAGCGGGAGGAGACAGTTATAGTTATACATGGTTTGAGCAGGCATGGATTCCTTCTGGTGCAGAACATCAGGATGCAGCAAAATTATTTATCTCATATTTATACAGTGATAAAGCATGTGAAATTTTTGCAAAAGCAGGAGCTATTCAGCCGGTATTAGGAATTGCAGATAAATTAGAAGGTGATAATGTCATGTTTTATTCTATCTATGATAATGGAGCAAAGGCAGCCATGGGCAATTTTGCATCATTTGAAGCAATTCCGGGTATTGAAGTACGTACTGTATTCTTTGACCCTGTAAACTCTTTGGTATCAGGAGATATGACAGAGCAGGAGTGGATTGATGGAATTATTTCGGCAAGTGACCAGATGCGGGCAAATTTGAAATAAGAGTTTTTAGTTTTCCTTAATGCTATAGTGGTAAAAATGAGTCGGCGGACAGGATTTTTGTCCGCCGAATTTTAAATAGTACGGTTTGTTTGAAAGGAACGTGAAAGTATGAAAAAAGCCAGAGGACGAAGCGGTTTTTTGGCGGTATGCATAGCACCAGCAGTAATTTTATTTTTTGTGTTTATGATATTGCCTACCTTAAATGTATTCCGGATGTCGTTATTTGAAAAAGGTGCATATTCACCGAATGAAACATTTGTTGGCCTGAAAAATTTTAAAACATTAATATCGGATACTAATTTTATAAGATCCATGCAAAACATGATTTTACTTATTGTTGTTGTTACAATAGTTACCTTTGCATTTGCACTTGTTTTTGCAGGCATTCTGTCAAGAGAAAAAATCAGGGGACAGAATTTTTTCCGTATTATTTTTTATATTCCCAATATTTTATCGGTTGTAGTAATTGCAGGTATTTTTTCTGCAATTTATAAGCCGGAGAACGGAATGCTAAACAGTATTATCGGACTGTTTCATAAAATGGAGAACCCGATTTTGTGGAAAGGTGAATCGCTTGTGATCGTCAGTCTTATTATTGCAATGATCTGGCAGGCGATTGGTTACTATATGGTCATGTACATGGCATCTATGGCGAGTGTGCCGAAAAGCCTGTATGAAAGTGCCGGATTAGATGGTGCAGGCAGGCTTGTTCAGTTTTTTCAGATTACAATTCCGTTGATCTGGACTAATATTCGTACAACATTAACATTTTTTATTATTTCTACTATTAATATGGCATTTCTTTTTGTAAAAGCTATGACTTCAGGTGGCCCAAACGGAGCTTCTGAAGTGTCACTAAGCTATATGTATGGACAGAAGGATGCCGGATTATATGGATACAGTATGGCAATAGGTGTTGTAATATTTATTTTCTCGTTTGCATTGTCTGCACTTGTAAATAAAGTTACAGAGCGTGAACCACTGGAGTTTTAAGGAGAGAAAATATGAGAGAGAAAAAGAATCCGAATTCTGCGGAACGGTTGTATAAATTTTTTATCTATTTAGTTTTAATAATGCTTGCAGTCAGTATTATTATTCCGGTGGCATGGGTGTTTATGGCATCCATTAAGCAAAATAAAGAGTTTTATGGAAATCCGTGGACTTTGCCGAAGGGTTTTTATTTTCAGAACTTTATTGATGCCTGGAATACAGCAAAAATGGGAGATTACATGTTAAACTCCGTATTGGTTACAGCTTTGGCACTTGTAATTCTTTTAATTGTTGCACTGCCGGCAGCTTACTGTTTGTCACGTTTTAAATTTAAAGGAAGCAAATCTTTAAATGCGGCTTTTATGGGTGGTCTTTTTATTAACGTGAATTATATTGTTGTTCCAATTTTTCTGATGCTGCGAGATGGAGACAATTGGCTGAAATCAGTAATTGGGAAAAGTTTTCTTTTAAATAATCTGGTCATACTTGCAATCGTATATGCTGCGACAGCACTTCCGTTTACAATTTATCTGTTGTCAGGGTATTTTTCAACATTGGCACATGATTATGAAGAGGCGGCATATATTGATGGAGCAGGTTATAGTACAACGATGTGGAAAATTATTTTCCCAATGGCAAAACCATCTATTATTACAGTAATCTTGTTTAATTTTCTTTCTTTTTGGAATGAATATATCATTTCCATGACACTAATGAGTTCGGCAAAGGGACCGAAAACGTTACCGGTAGGATTATTAAATCTGATGCAGGCACAGCAGTCAGCAGCACAGTATGGAATTATGTATGCAGGACTTGTAATAGTAATGCTTCCTACATTAATTTTATATATATGTGTTCAGAATAAACTGACACAGGGAATGACTGTTGGTGGTTTAAAGGGTTGATGAGAAGGGAGATTAAAATGGAATTTTGGAAAAAGCACACAAAATGCAGAATAATTTTAATGGCAGCTCTTTTTATTGCCGGAATAAGCCTGTCTGTTTTTGGATGGGGTATGACAGGAAAAATGACAGGTTTAGGAATTATGCTTATTGGAATTATCTGTTTATTAATGGCATTGTGGATTTATAATTGCCCTTTTGCAGAAAAGAAGAAAAGAAAGTAATTATATGGATGAAATAGAGTGAGGAAGAAAAATGAGTGAGAAAAATACAGGCCGTGTCACAATTCCTACAAATCTGGATGTGGTTCCAGAGACAATTGAGTTAATGAAACGCTGGGGTGCAGATGCAATCCGCGATTGTGACGGAACAGAATTCCCGGAAGAGCTGACAAAGACCGGGGCAAAGATTTATGCAACTTACTACACCACGAGAAAAGATAATGAGTGGGCGAAGGCAAACCCGGATGAGGTGCAGCAGTGTTATATTATGAGTGGATTTTATACGGCTGTTGAAAGCGAACTGCAAATTCCTCTGATGAAGGGGATTTCGGATGAGTTAATGCAGGTCAATACAAGAGATGATATTAAACGATGGTGGGAGGTTGTTGACCGTTCCACAGGTCAGGTGGTATCGACCAAACAGTGGGAATATAATGAGGAGTCAGGGTGCGTCTGTATTCATGAGGCAGAACCGTTTCATGAATATACAGTAAGCTTTCTGGCATATATTATCTGGGATCCGGTACATATGTACAATGCGGTGACAAATGACTGGAAAGATTTCGAACATCAGATTACGTTTGACGTAAGACAGCCGAAAACACATAAATATTCCATGGAGCGTCTGCGCAAGTTCTGTGCAGAGCATCCATATGTCAATGTCATCCGCTATACGACGTTTTTCCATCAGTTTACATTGATGTTTGACGAGTTAAAGCGGGAAAAATATGTGGACTGGTATGGTTATTCCGCGTCAGTAAGCCCTTATATTTTAGAGCAGTTTGAAAAAGAAATGGGTTATAAATTCCGCCCGGAATATATCATTGACCAGGGATATTATAACAATCAGTACCGTGTACCTGGTAAAGAATATAAGGATTTTCAGGCATTCCAGCGCAGGGAAGTTGCAAAGCTTGCAAAAGAGATGGTTGACATCACACATGAATGCGGCAAAGAGGCAATGATGTTTTTGGGGGATCACTGGATCGGAACAGAACCATTCATGGAAGAGTTTGCAACGATCGGTCTTGACGCAGTGGTAGGAAGCGTTGGAAACGGAAGTACACTTCGTCTGATCTCTGATATTGAAGGTGTAAAATATACAGAAGGAAGATTCCTTCCATACTTTTTCCCGGACACCTTCCATGAGGGCGGAGATCCTGTCAAGGAAGCAAAGGAAAACTGGGTGACAGCACGCCGTGCCATCTTAAGAAAACCAATCGACCGTATCGGATATGGCGGATATTTAAAGCTTGCATTAGATTTCCCGGAGTTTTTGGACTATGTGGAGAGCGTGTGCAATGAATTCCGTGAACTGTATGAGAATGCAAAAGGAGCAACACCGTACTGTGTGAAGAAGGTTGCTGTTTTAAACAGCTGGGGCAAAATCCGCAGCTGGGGCTGCCATATGGTACACCATGCCTTATATCAGAAACAGAATTACAGTTATGCGGGAATTATCGAGGCGTTAAGCGGCGCACCGTTTGATGTGAAATTTATTTCCTTTGATGATATTTTAAAGGATAAGGATATATTAAAGGATATTGATGTCATTATCAATGTCGGGGACGGGGATACGGCACACACCGGCGGGGCAGTCTGGGAGAATGCAGTTATTTCCGCAGCCATTCGTGAATTTGTCTACCGGGGCGGTGGATTTATCGGTGTCGGGGAACCGGCAGGACACCAGTATCAGGGACATTATCTGCAGCTTGCCGATTTAATTGGTGTGGAAAAAGAAACCGGATTTACCTTAAACTACGATAAGTATAACTGGGAAGAACACAAAAATCACTTTATTCTTGCAGATACAACAAAGCCTGTTGACTTCGGAGAGGGCAAGAAGAATATGTTTGCGTATGAGGGAACAGAAATTCTGGTACAGAGGGACAAAGAAGTTCAGATGGCTGTGCATGAATTTGGTGAGGGCCGTTCGGTCTATATCAGTGGACTGCCATATAGCTTTGAGAACAGCAGAATTCTTTATCGAAGCATTTTGTGGAGTACACATGGCGAAAACTTATTACATCAGTGGTTTAGTACAAATTTCAATGTGGAAGTACATGCATATGTAAAAAATGGCAAATTCTGTGTTGTAAATAATACCTACGAGCCACAGAATACGGTTATCTATCGCGGCGATGGAAGCAGTTTTGCGTTGAAAATAGAGGCAAATGAGATTAAATGGTACGCTGTTTAATCAGGAGGTATAAAGAATATGAAGAAACCTGTACTTGTAATCATGGCAGCCGGAATGGGAAGCCGTTACGGTGGAATGAAACAGATTGATCCAGTAGATGAATATGGACATATTATTGTTGATTTTTCTATTTATGATGCTTATCTTGCAGGATTTGAAGAGGTTATTTTTGTAATAAAAAGAGAGAATGCGGAAGATTTTCATAATGTCATAGGGAATCGTATAGAAAAGATTATGAAAGTAAGATATGCATTTCAGGAGCTGGAAAATCTGCCGGAGGGATTTGAAGTTCCGGCCGGAAGAGTAAAGCCATGGGGAACTGCGCATGCAATTTTAAGCTGTAAAGATATGATTGACGGACCATTTGCAGTGATTAATGCAGACGACTATTATGGAAGAGAAGCATTTAAGCAGATTTATGATTATCTGAGTGTGCATGAAGATAATGAAAAGTATCAGTATGCAATGGTAGGATATCAGTTGAAAAATACTTTGACGGAGAATGGAAGTGTGGCAAGAGGTGTCTGTGAGATTGATGGTGCTGGAAAACTTGTCAGTGTAATAGAACATACAACGATTGTAAAACGTGGAGAGAATGCCGCATATACGGAAGATGATGGAAAAAGTTATACGGAATTGGCAGGAGATACGATTGTTTCCATGAATTTATGGGGATTTAGCAAGGGATTTTTGTCAGAAGTTGAGTATGGATTTCGTGATTTTCTGCAGGAGGGGCTGCAACATAATCCACTGAAATGTGAATATTATCTTCCGTCAGTTGTCAGCAGACTGTTAGATAACAATAAGGCAGAAGTAAAAGTTCTTCTTACAACAGAAAAGTGGTATGGAGTTACCTACAGGAAAGACAAACCAATGGTTATGACTGCATTGAAAAAGCTGGAAGAGAATAATTTTTATCCAAAACAGCTCTGCGGAAAATTAGAAGTGGCTGCAAATTTCTGTTTTGAAGGTGTATATAAAGAAGAAATTCCATGGGGAAATGGACATATTAATAATACTTACCGTGTTACATTTGAAAATGAACAAGGAGTAAAAAGGCATTATATTTTACAGCAGATGAACAAGAGTATTTTTAAAAACCCGGTTGAATTAATGGAAAATATCGTTGGAGTCACTGAATTTTTAAAAAGAAAAATTTCAGCTAACGGTGGAAATCCAGAGCGGGAGACATTAAATGTCATTCCGGCAAAAGACGGGAAACCCTATTATGTGGACTCAGAAGGTGAGTATTGGAGAGCTTATGTATTCATTGAAAATACCGTAAGCTATGATTTGATAGATAATCCTGAAATACTTTATGAGGGCGGTCTGGCATTTGGCAGATTTCAAAGTATGTTAGCGGATTATCCGGCGAAAACACTTCATGAGACAATTCCGGGATTTCATGATACCAGAGAAAGATTTGAGAGATTTAAAAAGGCAGTGGAAGAGGATGTGTGCGGTAGAGCGGATTTAGTCCGGGAGGAAATTCAGTTTGTATTGGACAGGGAAGAAATTGTGGACTGCTTTCAGGATTTGTTGAGAAGTGGAAAAATCAGCTTTCGTGTGACACACAACGACACAAAAATTAATAATGTCCTCATGGATAAGGATACCAAAAAAGGAATATGCGTGATTGACCTGGACACTGTAATGCCTGGGGCAGCCATGAATGATTTTGGAGATGCGGTGCGGATTGGAGCAAGTACAGCATTAGAGGATGAACAAAATCTGGATAAAGTGTGGTTCAACTTAGAACTTTTTGAAGCATGTGCGAATGGCTTTATAGAGGGATGTGGTGGAAAACTTTCACAGGAAGAGATAAAGCTGCTTCCGATGGGCGCTAGGCTTATGACCTATGAATGTGGAATGAGGTTTCTTATGGATTATATTCAGGGAGACATTTATTTTAAAATTCACAGACCGGGGCAGAATTTGGACCGGGCAAGGACACAGTTTAAACTTGTCTCTGATATGGAACATAAGTGGAAAGTAATGGAGAATATTGTGAAGAAGTATATGTAAGACAAAACAGTGGAATTGACAATTTCCAATGCTTAAAAGGCGTCAGTTCCGGAAATACCGGACTGACGCCTTGATTGCATTAAACGTTTGTATTTGATTCTTCTTCGCCCCAGAAATCTACAGGTTCATAATCCTGCAGTTTGGCCAGAAAACCTTTTTCTGCGAGTTCATTTTGAATATCATCTAAAATCTCTTCGGATTCAGCTTCAATTGTATGGTAATGATAACCACCGATTACATTCTTAAGAAGGCTGGAACTTCCGGTAGAGAGTCCTTCTAAAAATTTCTTGACATCGCGTCTTGTACGGATATTCATATCTGCCCGGACAACACCATAAACCACAGCGCAGTCTTTTCAAGTACAACTTAAAAACAGGATCATTGCTTAGAAGTAAATATAATCATTCTCGTCCACATATTTACCACAATGTGGACAATATCGATTACAACCTGTTTTAAGAAAACTACCACAATGAGGACATCTTCTGAACACAGCAATAAAAATTATCGTTCCAACAAGTTCCACTAACCCGGCTCCTAATATTATCAATCCTATCATAGTTCCTGTGCAAATACCTATGATCACAAGAAGTAAACCTATGACCGTAAATATAACGGATAATCTTGTCACAATTTTAAGTGGAATACGGTGCATTTCAATCATCTCCATTCTCCCAATTCTGTGGTGTATATCCTTTATAGAACCATTTGTTTAAGCAGAAAAACTCAAAATTAAATCCGTGATATCAGAAATTGTATCTGATAAAGTGCCATTAATAGTGTATGACTCGGTATCCTGATAGATAGTTAATTGACAACATAATATTTTCTTAAAAATATATTTAATTCTATAATAGTATATTTGTATAGAAAAAGCAATAGAATTGGTGCAATTGGTGTGAACTGCAAAATATTGGCTTCAAACGACAATTAAATCAAGAACAGCATTTTATGTATATATGATATAATGAAAGCAGTATATTAGAAAAATGGTGAAAATAAATATGAGTATTCCCTTTATGGTTATATTTGTGTGTGCATGGTATTTTAAAATGTTGATCCCAATGTTGATTTGGTGTGTGATGTTTTTAATGCTTCGGAATTATATTGGAGGCCTGTTATTGATTAATATTTTTACAGGACCTGTCATTCATGACGAAAACTTGAAAGGTTATAAGAGAAACTATTGTAAAATCGGTGTTGTTATATTAGCAGGTGGAGTAGTTTGCGCGGTATTTTTAAATCTTTGCAATACAAAATTAGGGAATGCTGTTTTTATGGGGATAATTTCTGTCGAGTTTTTATATGGAATAGATTTGTTAATAAATCGGAAAAAAGATAGAGCTGTATAATGAGATGAATTAGGAGAAAAATGAGAATGAAAAAATATCTTGGAACAATTTTTTTAATATTTGGGTTTTTGGAAATTATAGTATTGAGTGCAATTTCAACCTTTGACAGGGTAATGTATGAAGATACAAATCATTTTATTGGATTTATAAATAATTATGGGTTGTGGCCATTTCTAATAGGTTCTGTAATAGTACTATTTTGCGGAGTGGTTTTGATAGTGTTAGAATATAGTAAAAAATAGTGAAATAGGCTATGTGATAAAAGATGAGACATAAAATAAGGTCTCCCATGATTTAATTTATCATAGAAGACCTTGATAGTGCTTATTTCACAGAGATTTTATCATAGGTTCTTATTTTATCTTTCACTATGTATATTTTTCTAAGTTTTTTCCCCAGGCATCACTGCCACATGAAAAATGATAAAAATACCAATTATGACCGGAATTAAAAGCATGCTTACAACCGCATATGTTGTGCTGTATCCTGCATCATGATATCTTTTGATAATAAGAGGAATCAGATATAACCAGCGTAATACAACGAAAAAAATCATAAAGAATACCCAGCGTCCTTCATGATTTACCGTTCTGGTATTTATCACGGTAGAATTCTGTTCATCTACAGATACATCCACTACTTTTTCACTGTGCGGAGTCATAATTGTTAATAATTCACCTGTTCCTGTTAAAAACAAACAACAAATTAATGCAATAAAGAAATAACCTCTGCCTATTTTTTTAACTTTAAGATTCCATGGCTTCATATAATCAACCTTTCGTTTTACATGGTTAATTTAAATAAAATGTGCTTCCATATGTAATATCTTCATCAACAGCTCCACTTTTATAATATTTTTTTGCAAGGGCGACTAACCTGTCGGAACTAGTAGTATAATTTAGTGATTTATATGAATTTTTGTAATCATATGCATCTGCATATGGAGTTTTGTTAGAATCTCGATAAAAGTAACTGATAACTCCTGCAACATCCATTTTTGAGGCTCGATATCCTAACCAATAATTTTTTCCTTCTTTGTAATAAGCACTTTTTATATGATAAGTTGCATTTTCTTCCATTTTCTGATATCCATTGTTGAAAAATACTGCATACTTGGAAGTATCTAATGAAAACAGAGTTGTAGCTACCCATGCAACTTTAGTAGGAATAATGCTTGATCCAAAAGATACATATTTTTTTAATCCCTGTATATCTGAATATATTTTATTATTATATTTAGTCTGTGATTTTGTCGGCTGAATATAATCTGTTACCACTACCTTTCCTTCTGTAGTATTAACAGTTGTACTTCGTTCTGATCTATCCGCAGATTTAGCTTGCTCTACATTTTCAATTTCGACATTTTGCAATTCCCATCCTTCTAATGTAAGTTTCAGATACTCCTGTTTATACATATCATTATTCATTAACCATTCTTTATCGTCTTCTGACAAATCACTTTGCTCAATTTTTGTCTCATAGCCAGATATATTTTCCTTTGTGTCTACGTGTCCCTGATCTATTTCTGTTGCGTATACATTTCCCACGTTCAAGCCACAAACAACCATTACAGAGGTTAATAAACTACAAATAATTTTTTTAGTTCTCATTTTTTTTAATGTTAATTTGCATGTAGGAACTAAACTCTTTTTTTTATATGGTTTAGAATATTTTTCGGGTTTTTTAGGCTCATACATAAATCCAATACAATTTGCATATGCTTTTTTTTCAGCAATTTTTGTGATTGAATTTCTTACCACTTTCATCATAATGTTTTTTTTATTTTTCATGTGTGTTTCCTCCTTAAAAGTATGCAGGTAAACTATATAATATTTTCCGGAAATATATTCAATTCAAAAATAACATAACATTCTAAAAAAACAAGACCTTTGGTGTGAAAGACATAGATTTGGCTTTAAACGACATAAATAGTACGAACATTAAACAAAACTTATGATTTATGTATGTTATAATTTAGATGCATTCATAAATTTTAAAAGAATATTTGTGATATTTCATAATCATGAAAAGCAGGAAAGGTGGAGAGGAAAAGGTTGTTCTGGAAGGTATGGGAATTTTGGGTTGTAGGAATAGAGTCATTTTTGTTTTTCCTGCTTATGAATAGAAAATTGGAGTTACGAAAATGTACAGGCATCAGAGGAACGGAAAGTCTGGTCTGGATGATATATTCGATTGGATTATGGATACTTAATCAGAGACAGATGAGTACAGTCGTCACAGTGTTTTATGCACTTGTGTTGCATTTTGTGATTACCTGTGTTTTTACAAAGTCCCCGCTTTTCTTACAATTTTTTTATGTTATATTGTATTCGACCTATGCGTTACTTGCAGATGTAGTGTCTGCAATGCTTCCAGTGGTTCTTTTTCACGAAAATATCAATCAGGTTTTATCGGGAGGCGGGATTCGGGCGGTTTTTACATTGGTTTACCTGATCCTGCTTGGTGTGTTGATCGGATTGACGATAATGATTGGAAAACAAAATATCTGCCTGCGGACAAAGGAAAAGCTGATTTTTATAGGAATTGCGTTGTTGTGTGTGGCAATCGAGCAAATAGACATGATTGCTGTAGTAAGAGCATTACAGCAATCCCGGGATAACGATTTTTTCATGCTTGTGACAATTTTTGTCTTTGTGTTATTCCTGTTTATGATTATGCTGTTATTTATTTATAATCTGGGTGTGGAAAGAGAAAAAAATAATAAACTGCTGGAAGAGAATCTGCTCTCACATATGGAATCACAGCAGTACGAGCAGATTCTTGCTTCGGTCAAAGAGCTGCGTATAATGAAGCATGATGTAAAAAACCATCTGGATGTGTTGCAGACGCTTTTGGAAGGGAACCATACCGGACAGGCTGTTGACTATATGAGGCAGATCACAGCAGACCTGAACAAGGTGCATTATACGCTTTCCAGTGGAAATACAACGGTTGACTGTATCGTCAGCAATAAGCAAAGCATGGCGGAAAATGTTGGGATTCTTACAGAAAATATCATATATTTACCCGAAGAGATTCCATTAAGTGATGTAGAGATTTGTTCCTTGCTGGGGAATCTCTACGATAATGCAATTGAGGGATGCATGCGGGCAGAAAGTAAGAGAATTTGGTTGTATATGAAGCCATTTCATAATATGCTGTCAATAAAAATTGTCAATACTTCGGATGGGGGTTACAGATCTGATTCTGAGAATGAATTATTGAGCACAAAAGCAGGGAAAGGCAATCAAAATGGAATGGAACATGGAATTGGATTGAAGCGAATACGGGAAATTGTAGAGAGACATTTCGGAATCATGGAAATATTGCCGGAAAAAGAAATGTTCTCCGTAAATATTTTGATTCCGTTGCATCAGGGAGAGCAGCAGACATGAATTTGAAAATTGCAGTTTTGGAAGATAAAGAAAACGATTACCGCATATTGGAGTCGGCTCTGAAAATTTGGAGTGAGGGTAGAGGAAACCAAATCGAATTATTCTGGTATCAGACCGGAAATGAAATGCTAAAGTCTTTTGAACAGGATGGTTTTGATATTTTGTTTTCAGATATTGAATTAGAAGAAAACGAAACAGGACTTACATTTTGTGGAAGATTGAGGGAACTGGGATATTCTGGAGAGATTATTTTTCTTACAGCTTTTCGGGAGTATGTCTTTCGTGGTTATGATGTGAGGGCACTTCATTATCTGTTAAAACCAATCACACAGGAAAACTTATCGGTATGCATGGACAAATATCTTACAATCCATGCAGGTGATTTTTATTACTTCCATAAAGAAAATGATATTGTTAAAATTCGATATTATGATATGATTTTGATTCGGAAGGAAAAACATGATGCGGTAATTCAAATGAAAAATATGGCATATGCGGAGAGAGTTTCCCTTGGGGAGATGGAGAAACGATTGCCTCCGCAATTTGTCCGTTGTCATAAATCATATATTATAAATATCATGTACGTGGATTCTATAGTTGGAAGTCTGATTTACATGGCGGATGGAACGCAGATTGTGGCAGGACGAAAATATCTGGCAGATGTAAGAAAAGAACTGCTTGATTTTGCACAGAAATAAAATTTAATAATATAATGTTTGGAGCCGCTAGTTATATTACTGCAAGTACATAAGATGACAGAAGTGTTATTTAATGTAATTTTACTTTAGGTTTCGGGATAACCTGCCGATACATGTTATAGCGTAAAATGTAATGGTACGGAGGCAATACATGCAGGTTGAGCAGAAAAATATATGGGAAGATGTAACGCGGAATGCAAAACGTGATAACAGTAACAGGGCAATTGCGGCTTATCAGGCAAATATGCCGGATGCTGGAGCGGTTGCAGCTTTTGGCGGACAGGAAACCTATGTGCAGCAGAAAACTGCGGTGTCCGAGGCTGGAAATATCGATATGGCAACGTATTCCAACCCGGCAAAGCAGGGGCAGGAAGAAAAGACAGTAGCGGAAAAAATTGCAGGGCAGGAGATTTCTTCGGGACAGGCGCGCAGCAACGAAATCGCTGTAGTGGCAAATACCACTTCCACAGAAGATTTAAAGAAGATGGAAGAGGACGGATTTTCCATTTCCGATGCAGACAGCCATACCATTATTACCGTGACAGACAAGATTAAAGCGGTACTGGCAAAAGCCGGAGTGGATGTGTCTTCCATGGGCGGAACACTCACAAAGGAACAGTTAGAGGAGATCACCGGAAGTCCGGTTGTGACGCAGCAGATCATGAACTCTCTTGCGGCAAACGACCTGCCGGCGACGGAGGAAAATGTGCAGGACAGTGCGGAGGCACTGGCACAGGCTGCCTCGATTCCGGAGATCACGAAACAGGCGATGAGTTATCTTCTGAAAAATGATATGGAGCCGACCATCCGCAATCTGTATCTGTCCAATTACAGCAGCAGCGCAGAAAATATTGTGGAGCCGGAGCAGAGCGGAATTGATTTTGGGTCCCTGATGCCGCAGATTCGTGAGATTATTGCAGAAGCAGGTCTTTCCGATGACGAACATGCGGTGGACAACAGCAAGTGGCTGGTGGCAAACCAGATTCCCCTTACACCCGAAAATCTGCAGTATCTGACAGATCTGCAGGGATTATCGGACGATCTGCAGACCGATCATATAGACTGGAACCAGATCGTGGATTCCATGGCGAAGGCAATTGCGGCAGGAAAACGTCCGGCAGATGCTTCCATGATTACTGCACGCAGACAGATGGAGGAAGCACGTCTGGTAATGACCAGTGAGGCATCCGTGGCGATGGAAAAAGCAGGCGTAGAGATGGATCTGACACCGCTGGCAGATCTGGTCGAGGATTTAAAATCCCAGGAGAGAGAATACTATAAAGACCTGCTTGCCGGTGCCGGAGTTGAGCCAAGTGAAAAAAATGTGGATCTTATGGCAGAAACCATGGATGTGTTTGCCGAACTGAAACAGCAGCCGGCATATGTAATCGGGCGGGTGGATGCGGATGATTCCGTTCAGGAGATTCATGATGCCGGAGCGCAGATGCAGCGCGCATTTGCACAGGCAAATGAAAGTTATGAAACACTGATGACTGCTCCGCGCAGTGACATGGGGGATTCCATAACAAAAGCATTTTCCAATGTGGACGATATTTTACAGGATCTGCAGCTGGATACAAGTGAAACAAACCGCCGTGCAGTGCGGATACTGGCATATAACAATACCGAAATTACACCGGAAAATATTATGGAAGTAAAAGCACTGGATGAGCAGATGCAGCGTGCGTTTTCTAATATGAAACCGGCAGTAACGCTGGAAATGATCCGCCGTGGGGAAAATCCACTGGATATGACTATGGAGCAGCTGAATCAGGCGGCACAGGAGATTCAGCAGGAGAACGGAACACAGGAGCAGGAACGGTTTAGCAAATATCTGTGGAAACTGGAGCAGAATCATGAGATTTCTGAGGAAGAGCGCAGCAGTTATATCGGCATTTACCGTCTGATCGCACAGGTGGAAAAAGGAGATGGGGCAGCACTTGGATTTCTGATGAATCAGGGATCGGACGTGACGATGCGAAACCTTTTGCGTGCTGTGCGTTCAGAAAAAAAGAGTGGTCTGGATTATCAGGTGGACGATGATTTTGACGGAGTTGACAGCACAGCAGAAGGTCCGAAAATTGACGAGCAGATCTCGGCTGCGTTCCAGCAGAATTGTCTGCGCGATGTGATGGAACATATTTCACCGGAAAAACTTTCCCGTCTGGGAGAAGAAAAGTGGCAGAATATGTCTCCGGAACAACTGGCAGAGGCACTCCGGCAGATGGATGAATCCGTTGGGGAACAGGAAACGGAAAAAAGCTATCGGCAGGAACAGCTTGCGCAGTATCAGCAGCTTGCAGAAACACCGGAAGACGTATATACCTATCTGGAGCGGTATGATATTCCAAACAATATGATAAATGTCATGGCAGCATCGGAAATGCTGCGCAAACCAAACCGGATGATGGAGCGGTTGTTTCAGCAAGGTCATGTTTTCAAAGATTCCATGACAGAGATTGCAGAGATGAAAGAGCAGGTACTTGAACAGTTTTCAAAAGCCCTTGAGAATCCTTCGGATCTTGCAGATGCTATGGAGACGCTTGCGGATGTGGCAGAGCATGTGATGGATACGATGATCGTAGAAGATCCGGATGTCCGCACGATTGATATCCGGGAAATGCGCCAGATGACCGCACAGTTTCAGATTGGTGCGAAACAATCGCAGGAAGAATGTTATGTGATTCCGATGCAGACAGGAGATTCTGTCACCGGGGTTTCTTTAAAAATCGTAAGAGGAAAAAAGAAAAAGGGTCTTGTGGATATTTTTCTGGATGGAGAAAAGGCAGGAAAGATCACGGCATCTTTTCAGGTAAAATCAGACCGTATTTCTGGAACAATTGTGACAAGCAGCGAAGAGACCGCAAAGCAGATCGAAGAGCATCTGCAGGAGATGCAGGATGCCATGCAGGAACCGGCAGATATCCATGTTGCATATACACCGGATCTTTCTTTGTCGCAGTTTGAGATGTCCGGAATCCGGAGGGAAAGTGAAATGAAAGAGCAGGGAGAACTGGAGAAAGACCGTTCCAATCAGGTACAGACAACGCGGTTGTATCATACAGCGGAAGTTTTTATTAATTCCATAAAATCCCTTTTGACAAAAACAAAAGATCTGTAGTAGGATAGTGCGGAAACCAGATTACAGGTGGTTTCACGATAAGAATGAAAATATACAGGATCTGGAAGGAGAATGGCGAATGAAAAAGAAAATTGTGGCAATGATACTGGTGCTTGCTTGTGTGACAGGAATATATGCACCGGAAAATGCATGGGAAGCACCGGTGACGGTAGAAGCATCCACGCAGAAAGGGAAGAAAACCCCATCCATACAAAAAGTATACAATGCTGTAAAGAAAGCGTATGGGGATGATTATATCCCAAGTGAAAAAGTATCAAAGAAAGAATTGAAGGAACGCTACGGAATTTCTTCCAAATGGTACAGTGCTGCAATTGCGGAGGTGCCGATGATCAGTGCAAATGCAGACACACTGGTTATTGTAAAAGCAAAGAATGCAGCTTCCAAAAAGAAAATCCGGTCGGCATTAAAAAAATACAGGGAGAAACTGATACAGGATACCTGTCAGTACCCGATGAACCAGTTAAAGATTCAGGCTTCCAAAGTTTATGTAAAAGGAAACTATGTATGCTTTATCATGCTTGGAACAATCAGCAACAAGCAGGAGGAACAGTCCGAGGACAAAGTGATTGCTGCATATAAAAAGCAGAATGAAAAGGCCGTAAAAGCCATCAATAAACTGTACAAATAGAGAAAATTATGATACGGATATTCAAACGGCTGCCGGGGGTGATTTTTATGGTGCTTCTCCTCGGCCTGGCAGGAAAAGAAGCACTGTCGCATCAGAGAACCTATTCTCCGGTTGAAAAAAGAGAACTTCAGACACGCCCGGAAATAAGTATAACGAAAGTTCTGGATGGAAGATTCCAGAAAAAATATGAATCGTATCTGCGGGATCAGTTTCCCGGAAGGGATCATTGGGTTTCGTTCCAGACAGACATGGAATTGTTTATGGGCAAAAATGAAATTCATAATGTTTACATCGGAAAGAACCATTACCTTTTGGAACACTATACAGAAAAAGAGTTTGATCCGCAGCAGATTTCCAAAAATCTGCAGGCTCTGGAGAAGTTTGTCGGAAAAACAAAACAGAACGCGGATGTCCATGTGATGATGGTGCCGACAAAGTCGTGGGTACTCCGGGAAAAACTTCCGGCATTTGCCCCTTATTATAAGGAGCAGAAGTTTTATGATGCATTGCAGCAGAAATTGGAAAAAGAGGATGTACTGATTTCCGTGGAGCCCGTACTGGATGCACATAAAGAGGAAGAAATCTATTACCGGACAGACCATCACTGGACGACGCTGGGAGCATGGTATGCCTATGAACAATACACAAAGGCGGTTGGTGGAGATCTTCAGAGGGCACAGGGGAAAAAGAAGTTCCGTTGCATCAGTAAAGATTTCTATGGAACAACCTATGCAAAAATAAATTATGCCAGACAGGCAGACAAAATTGAGATTTATGAGCCGGCGGATAAACTGCGTGTTGTTTATAATATGGGAGAAAAGAAGACAAAGACACTGTACGATTTTTCTTTTCTGAAAACAGCAGACCAGTACAGCGTTTTTACCGGTGGGAATCAGGCAGTGCTTGAGATTACCGGGGGAATAAAGAACGGAAAAACGCTGCTTTTGATCAAGGATTCTTTTGCGAACAGTATCCTTCCTTTTCTGGCAGAAGATTATGAAAAACTTGTCGTTGTGGATCTTCGCCAGCTGAATGTAAGCGGAGACCGGCTTTTGGAAATGTTTTCACCTACCGATATACTGATTCTTTACAACAGTGCACAGTTTGCACAGGATAAAGAGTTTGAGATCAAGTGTAACTAGTATATCGTTTTGTAAAGAAACGGATTAGGTGGCAGTATCCGGTACGTCTTTTCCGCTTTCCAGATAGGTTATGGCACCGAGGTAAACGGCGCGGACTAGTTTTTCCTGATAGGCATCTGTGACCAGCAGAGCCGCTTCCGTTTCATTGCTCAGAAACCCACATTCGACAATTATGATCGGTGTGGGTGTTTTTTTTAATATGTAGTAGTCGTTGTTGGATTTACAAACCCTTGGTTTTGGCGGATTAAGGCTGTTGTTTAGGGTATCCTGCATCACTGAGGCAATTGCAGAACTTTCCGCAGACTGTTCGAAGTAAAACACCTGTGGACCGGAGACGGAGGCATCCGGAAAACTGTTCTGATGGATGCTGATGGTCATAACCGGATTGGTATCTGTGATCAGTTTTACGCGGTTTCGCAGATCTTCTACTTTTACACTGCGCGAGTTTTCATCTGCAGGAACGGTATCATCACTTCGCGTGAGTACAACCTTATATCCTTTGTTTTCAAACAGGGTTTTGAGTTTTAGCACAATAGACAGGTTGATGTCTTTTTCCAGAGCATCGTTACAGCCAACTTTTCCAGGATCGCTTCCTCCATGTCCGGCATCAAGAACGATACAGGTTTTGGAGGAAGCCGCATGTCTGGAAGATGTCAGTGCAGCTGATGCACGCGCAAGTAAGAAAGCACTTATAAACAGACAGGCAACCATAAGAATTTCAAATTTCTTTTTCATAGAACCTGCTTTATGGAATTATTTATTCCTATATATATGCAGGTAAGTCAGTGGATATACCTGGTAACGGTATCCCAGATATCACTCGTTTCAAATCCGAGTTTCCAGAAGGATGCACCGGCAAGCTTCTTTTCTTCAACCAGTTTCAACCGGCATTCTGCGGAGGCGGAGTCTTCCAGCCATACCTTATAGGTGGTGTCATTATCTGTAAATTCCGAATAGTTCTGTCCACAGTCATCCTGCCATGTTTTGGTTGCACCATGTGTGGCGAGAAAATCGTTTGCAGCTTTCATGCCATAAATTTTTGAGGGAATTTTGGCACCGGCTGCTGTGTCATCGGAACTGCTCTCGGATGGGATTTCCCATACACGCGTATAAAATGGCATTCCAAGAATTACCTGATCGGCAGGAACCTCTTTTAAAGTATCGCTTACACCCTGGGTTACCCAGCTTAAAGAGGCAACAGACCCGGCTTCGGGGCTTCCGGCATAATGTTCATCGTATCCCATAATCACAACATAATCTGCAAAATTTGCCTGTTCTTTTCGGTTATAAAAGGAAGTATGCGACATCGGGACGTAATTGTCTACAGAAAGAACAACCCCGTTGTTTTTGCACTTGATGGAAAGCTCCCGGATGAATTCAATAAATGCATCCCCGACTTTCTCCCCGTTCATACTTTCAAAGTCTACGTTGATTCCATCCAGATTGTATTGAATCGCCATGGAAACAATCTGGTTTACCAGATTCTGTCTTTTAGAGGTATGGGTCAGGACTTCTGTTGTATCGACATTTTTATTTTCCAGATTGCTGACAAGCGCCCAGACTTCAATCCCTTGGTTATGACAGTAATTTACATAATTCAGGCTTGCCAGGTTGGCAATGTTTCCATTGTTGTCATTCAGATAAAACCAGGTAGGAGAGAGTACATTGATTCCTCTGGTATTGGCAAGGACAGAGGAAACCGCGTTATTTGCAGACTGGTTTGTGACCTGATGCCAGGCCATACAGATATTGTAATCTTTCTTTATATGTGCAAAGGTATCCGGAGTGAAATCGCTTTTTCTTGTCTTTTCTTTGACGGAGGAAAGCATACGTTTCTGCATGTATCCGATAATACCGTCGTCTGTCATTACTTTGTCCCAGTTGTCGCCCTGTTCGATCACGGTGACTTCCTCTTTGGAAGAAACTTTTTTCAGAATCGGGCTTTTGATGCCTCCTCTTACGCGCAGGGAGGCATTTTTTTTGGCAGTGGCAGTCTGGTATTTTCCCCACTGGCTGGTAATAATGATCCGGTTGGGATCTTTTACATGTTTGTATTTAAAATCGGAATATTCCTTTACAAAATCCAGATCAATATATGCAGTATCAGAGTTTATGGTAACAATTTTACGACCGTAATCTGCGGAAGATTTTGTAACCATATAACTGGTCTGCTCTGCCTGTGCCGAGATCAGATTTTGTGTTGTTGCATAGAGAAGGATATTCTCGTTATTGTCCCAGTAAAAACGTGAATTTAAATTGTCATGGACAAAATCATAATCAATATAAATATGACCGTCAATGACTCTGGCTTTGGAAGAGGTTACTTCATTATTTAAAACAATGGCAACCTCATCGGAATTTGTCAGATGATAATAAGTGGTTAAATCTTCGTGTTCCTTACTCGGTGTGTATTTGCGGATCAGGGCGAAGACTACGATCGCTGCAGCAATGACAAGTGCCAGTGCAAGCACAGCGAAAATGGAATGAGATTTTTTCTTCATGAGCCGTCCTTCCTTTGTCTGTTGGCAAATTATATATTTATTCCGATTATAGCATTGTGCCTGTACAGATTCAAATGGAATCAGATAAAATTAAGAAATAGAAGTTGTTTGAATTTTTTCGGGAGGGCAGTTGTGTCTGTGGATCTGCCCTCCCATTTGTCTTTTTTCAGTTTATTTTGTGCGTGACGGAGTTGCATTGAGACTCATTTCACACCCATAATAATAGCCCATTTGTTATTTTATTTTTTTTAATGGATCGTTTTAAAAAGTAACGATCAGACTTTCATATACTTCTGGTCTGAATTCAATGACCAGCTGATTGTCAGTAGATAAATTTAATGTGATAACTGTTTTCCTTTCCATATTTGTTCAAAGAATCCAAAATCATGAGAGGACACTTGAAACGGGTTTTCGAGAAAGGGAACCGGAATCACACGGATTCCATAGGACGTTTCGACTCTTTTTCGGTCTTTTTTGAGGTTTCCCATACTCATAAAACGGACATTTGTTTTATAATCCTTTCCTAAATTTGTTTTTTTCAGTTCCTCAATAAATTGTAAGAGCTGCCGATCCTTCCAAATACTCACATTTGTCAGTACAATACAGTAATCACAGCGGAAAAATTCCGGAAATGAGTATGGAGTCAGAACCCCGAAATCCAGAATTTTATACTTGTGTTGCAGATGTAACTGTTCCCGCAGCTGCCGGAGTGTAATCTCCGGATAGTAGCTGACACCATTGCAGCGAAAAGGAATGGTTGGGTCCTTTTTCGAAGAAAGCGCAGCGATTTCATGACTGGAATTAACTTCCAGGTATGCGGTGCGGGCCAGAAATCTGCTGTGTAAAAAGTTGCAAAGCGAAATACTAAAGTGTGTTACACCGGAATTTACTGTTGTACCGCAGACTCCTATGGTTGCAGGAGCCGGAATAAATGGTTTATGAAACGTAAAAATAGGCGATTCCGTCCTTTCTCAGGTTGTTGCAGCCAGTGAACAAAATCCAGCTTTTCTTTGTCTGCACGAAAGATGTCCGTATTAAACGGATAAGAATAGACCGGCTGTGAAAATGTTCTGGCAAAATAAATGGCAGAATTGTGGTCGCACAGATTCGCAACAACATGCAGGCGGTTACCAAAATTTTGTAAAAGAAAGTCTTTGGACTTTGCATCGTCCCGATGCCATAATGATCCTCCACACACATAGATAATATGATCCGCCGTTGCAAGGCAGGAGAAAGAAAAATCACATCCGTAATCATTTACCATGATTTGTGCGACAGGCTCCGGGATTTCGATGCCACTGTCATATTTTGGAAATCCTGTAAAATTGCGATAAAAGAAACAACCGTTTTTTTCCCACACATGTTTCAGCTGGGCAACCGTCTTGCGCAAGTCGTTTGACCAGTTTTTTTCCTGGTAAATCGCGGAAATGCCAAGGTAGTTAAGTGTTGTCACCAGTGCGATGGCTATGTGTGTTGCACCACAGCCGCTGTGACTTCCAACGACTGCAATTGTCTGCCTGAGATGCGTTCTTCCCGTAGTTTCAATTACTTCTTTTAATGCAGAGTACAGAGCCTGCGGTGATTCATATCGCAGGTCGGGATCTGCTGAAATTGCTTTCTGAATTTTGGGATAAATAGATCGGTTGGTGGCTGCATCCAGATATGGCATCATGTATTCCATGATTTTTCCGATACTGTAGATATCGGATCTCAGGGTTACCGGTTTTCCTGAGATAAGTTCCGGAGCAGAAAAATCCACGTTTCCGAAATGGTTGAAGTCTTTTCCAGAAATGGCAGCAAAAGATGCGACACTGAAGTCAATCAATTTAAGCTGTGTTCCACATACTATAATATGTTCCGGCTTAAGATCCTGATAAAGAATCGGAGAAGGCCGTAATGTATGCAGATATGCAAAAATGTCACAAAGCTGCTCACAAAAATATAAAAACTGGTTCTGGGATATTGACTGTTGATGAAGCAAAAATTCTTCTAAAGAGTCACCCTGAATATATTCTTCCACAAGATAGTAGAATGATTCATCTTCTTCAAAATCATAAATTGTGGGAATTCCGGGATGCTGAACAGACTTTAGAATCTGTGCTTCGGATATTGCGAAGAGCGGTTGTGCCGAAGTATTTTTGGGGAATCGCTTCATTGCACGGTACTGCTCTAAAGATTGCTGTCTGACAAGAAAGACACTTCCGCATTCTCCCTGGCCAAGGGAACGAATCAGCTCGTATCGGTCAGACAATATTAAATTTTTGTTATTCATACGCTCCTTTGGGTCAGAGACGCATCTCATGCATAAACTTATAACACACTTTATTTTGCAATGCAAGTATTTTTTTTTATAATTTTTTAATCCGTGGTAACTTTACAACGGGAGGGCATTTGATTATAATAAGTGTACCATTTACGGAAAGCGATTTCCAGAGAAGGATGTGATAGAGATGAAAATTGAAAAAGTAAATGAAAATCAGATTCGATGCACATTAACAAAACAGGATCTTGCAGATCGCCAGATTAATCTGCGGGAACTGGCATATGGTTCTGAGAAAGCAAAAGGACTTTTCCATGATATGATACAGCAGGCAAATTATGAGTTTGGATTTGATGTGAGTGACAATCCACTTATGGTAGAGGCAATTCCATTGTCTTCCGAATCCCTGGTTTTGCTGATTACAAAGGTTGAATACCCGGAAGAACTCGACACCCGTTTTTCACAGTTTACGGAAGGCGGTGATGAGGAGGAACTGTTTTCGAATATGGGGGCAGCCGGAAATGTGGAACGCAAAGGGGCAGATGATATTTTGGAACTTTTCCAGAAAATACGTGAAGCAAAAGCCTCTCCAGAGAGTGAAAATGCACAGCAGACAGAGGCACCGGAAGAAGTACCGGAAGTACCGGCAGATCTGACGAAAATGTTTGAATTTACGACGATAGATCAGGTGGAGCGTCTCGCACATGTACTTGTAAATTATTACAATGGACGAAATGACCTGTTTAAGAACGAGAAGAAAAACCGGTTTTATCTGGTGATCCACAAAGATGACCACACACCGGAAGAGTTTAATAAAGTCTGCAATATTATTTGCGAATATGCACAGCAGAAAAATTATAATCCTGCAGTCGGAGCATATTTCGCGGAGCATGGAAATAAAATTACGGGACCGCAGGCACTGCAGGTGTTTGCATCTCTTTAGAAAATTTAAATCAAAAAGGAGTGCTGAATTTCAGCACTCCTTTTTGATACGTGAAATCTATGCGGTTGCATCATGCTCGATGAAATCGTTGATATCATTTACCAGATCATCCGGGTCGATTCCATGAACCATAGCTGCCTCAGCAATAGTCTCCATCTGGGATGATGGGCAGCCAAGACAATGCATACCAATGTTTAAAAGCATAGGTGCTACGTTCTCATCAATCTGAAGAAGTTCTCCGATCATAGTATCCTTGGTTACTTTAGCCATGGGATAAATCCTCCTTTGCAAATATCGTTTAATGTTGCTATTATAATACGATTTCCCGTTAATTGCAAATTATACTTTTTTTTATTAAAGAATTGGCATTTTCGGACGATATATATGTCAGATGAAATGACAGGGAGTGTCAAATCAGAGGGCAGGGATGCTCAAACGTAGCGTATACGGGAAGGAACAAATATGAAAATTAATCGCAATATGTCTGCTGTTGTAGCCAACCGGCAGCTGCTCCGGACAGAAAATAAACTGAGTATTTCCATGGGGCGTCTTTCCAGCGGATATAAGATCAATAAAGCTGGAGATAATCCGGCGGGAATGGCAATCTCCAGCAAGATGAAAGCACAGATTGATGGTCTGAATCAGGCAGAAGCGAATTCTGATGACGGACAGTCCGTACTCAGAATTGCAGACGGGGCATTAAACGAAGTCAGCAATATGCTGCAGCGTATCCGTGAACTGAGTGTTCAGGCGGCAAACGGAACAAACTCTTATTCGGACCGTCAGAGTATTCAGGACGAGATTGATCAGCTGACACAGGAAGTTGACCGGATTTCCACAGATACAGAGTACAACAAGAAGACGTTGCTTGATGGTTCGACTAATACACGTGTATATGTGAGTGGAACACAAACAGCAGATGGAACAAAATTTGCACGGAGCGCAACAAGAATTGACTTTTCCGAGGAAGTTCTTCCGGGCGATTATACGGTGGAAGTGAAGACTCCGGCAAAGCAGGCAGAGTATCAGCTGGATCTGTCCGGTCTGATCAATGATCCGGATTTCGAAGGAGGCACAATTTCTGTCAACGGAGTGGGGATCGAGTATAAAAAGGGAATGAGTGCCGATGATGTATATAACCAGATGATATCTGTGACAGATGAGATCGGGTGCAAGTTTGAAAAAGATCCAAATACGGCAGGGGTTTATAAGATTACTGCGGATAACAGGGGATCAAAAGAAACACTGACCATTGGTATGTCAGAAGAGATGGCAAAAAAAACAGGTCTGTCAAATGCGCAGGGAGTTGTTCAAAATACAGATGACAAAAGTTACAAACTTGTGGCAAGCGGAACCGATGCAGAGATAGAACTGAAAGATGGGTTTGGAAGTACAGTAATTACAAATGTCGAGGGAAATCGTGTGAAAATCACGGATAAGGGTGGATTTTCCATGGATTTTCTGCTGAGTGATGATATACAGGCAACAGGAGCGACGCTTGTATTTGACGTGACGGATGTCGGTGCAATGACAATTCAGATCGGTGCAAACCAGTATCAGAATATGGATGTACATATTCCAGAAGTTTCCTCGGAGAGTCTGTATCTGGATACGGTGAATGTGGCGGTCAACGGAGGTGCAGACAAAGCCATCAGCACGATGGATGCAGCAATTGCAAAACTGAGTGCGATCCGCTCCGGAATCGGTGCATACACAAATCGTCTGGAGTACGCAAGTTCGAGTCTGGCAGAGACACAGGAAGATATGACAACCGCGTATTCAGGGCTTATGGATACCGATATGGCATCTGAAATGACAGAATATACACAGCAGAATATTCTGGAACAGGCTGCTGTTTCGGTGTTATCACAGGCAAATGATATTCCACAGCAGGTACTGTCTTTGCTGCAGAAATAGGAGTAGCATATGGATAATGAGCTGAAAAAAGATTTTACGAGACGACTGAGCCAGTGTAATTCCGGTGAGATGATCGTCATCATTTACGATATCTTTTTTGCCTATGTGGATGACATTCGGCAGGCACACTGCAAGGGAGATCATGATGGACAGAAGGATGCGATCCGGAATGCACAGAGTGTTCTGGATGAGCTGATCGGAAGTCTCAATTTTTCGTATCCGATCTCGCACAACCTGTATAAACTCTATATGTTCTGTAAAAATGAGCTTTCACGGGCGATGTACGAGAATCGGCTGGATGGAGTGCAGGAAGCGGAACATATCATGCACCGGTTGTATACTTCTTTTGTAGAGGTGGCGAAACAGGACAAGAGTGCACCCCTTATGAAAAATACCCAGCAGGTATATGCAGGGATGACTTATGCGCGCGGTGCCGTAAACGAAGATTATATGGATGTGGACAGTCACCGGGGCTTTTTTGTATAAAATTTCCGTAAAATGAGAACGGTCAGGAGGGAAGCGAATAGTTTCCCTCTATTTTTTTTACACATCCCAGAAGAAATTTATAGCGCATCTGTACGGCTTTTGCCTGATAAATGTAATAGTCGATCAAATCCGGATCAACGACATTTTCAAGATTGGCATAGGTATTTTGCAGTTCTGCGGTTGTCTGTTTCAGATTATCGAGAAGTATTGCATAGCCGTCAGGGGGCTGAGGGGTTGTCTTAAACAATTTCATTGGATCACCTGCTTTCTGAAGTCTCTCTTTTACAAGTATAAGCAAAAATGGAAAAGTTATACAAAAAATTTGTAAAAAACTGCTTGACAAATAAAATTGGCATTGTTATAATTCGATTCACAACAAAGGGGTGATGCAAATTGATTTCGATGCAGGGGGCATCGGTTCTGACACTGTATGCAATCTTAATTGTGGCAGTCGTTCAGGATATTACCAGCATGAGGATTAGTAACCGGCTGATTATCATGGGTTTATTTTTATCGATGGCATTCGGTATAGTTTTGGGTGGAATGCCGCGAATCATTCAAGTTCTTTTGAATATTTCTATTCCGGTTATCATGTTATATCTTTTTTATCTCATAGGTGTGTTGGGCGCCGGAGATATCAAACTTTTTTCCGTTATCGGTGGATTTACAAATTTAAAAACATTGACAGACTGTGTGCTGGCAGCATTTGTGGCAGGAGCAGTAATAGCCGTGCTCAAGATGTTGTATATGCGCAATCTTAGAATCAGCCTTTTTAAAGCACAGGTTTTTTTAAGGGAACTGTTTTCGGGGAAATTCTCCTCTTATCGAAATGGCTGGGTTCAGGAGCAGAATCTGATGCATTTTTCTGTTGCGGTTTTACTGGGAATGTTATACGCGCATCGGACAGTATGGCTGTCACTGTTTTGAAAAGAAAGGAGGAGCTATGAGGAGAGCTCGATTGGGACTCTGTATTGGAGACCGGGAGTATGGTGACCGTTTTACCAGCTGCCTGATGAATCATTATCGGGATCAGCTTGAGCTGCACATGTTTTCCCAGAAGGAGGCACTTCAGGAGAACTGGAAAACCCTGGATGCAATTGTTCTGTCGGATGATTTGGCTGGGGAAAACAGGATAGAATGTGAAATTCCACAAATTTATCTGTTTGATGGAAATGAAAATGTGGATAAAGAGGTGGAAAAAGGGGTGGTGTTTGTGGATAAGTATCAGGAAGTGAATAAAATCGTCGATGAGATTTTAAAACAGATTGGGGAGGAAATAAAAAATGCCAGTGGGGGTGTGAAGCAAAAATTACAGGTTCTTGCAGTATATTCGCTGGCAGAAAATGAAATGCAGCTTCCGTTTGCGGTCACGCTGTCCTCCATTCTGAGTGAAAACGAAAAAGTTCTGCTTCTGGATTTGCAGGAAAACAGTGGATTGTCGCAGCTGATGGGGGAATTTTATTCGTCCGGGATGGAAGAACTTCTGGTGATGGCAGAAAGCGGAAAATACTCAAAGAGCAGGATGGTTTCCTGCATCGGTCATCTGGACAGGACAGATGTTGTGTATCCTCTGGGAAATACCGAGTGTCTGTGTGAAGTAAAAAATCTGACGTATCAGAAATTGTTTCAGATTTTAGCGCAGGAAATGAATTATACAACCATCGTTTTAAATCTGGGGTCACGGTTTATGGGATTTTTTGAATTGCTGGGGAGCTGCCAGAAAATTTTCCTGATGAAAAGCAGAGGAGGGCTTGGACAGTGGAGAGAGAAAGAATTTTTGACAGAAATTCAAAAACGCGGAGAAGAACGGTTATCCGAGAACCTGCGGGAAATACAGCTTCCGCTTGTGGCATCCCCTGTGGTATCCTGCGAGCGGCTCGTCGAGCAATGGAAATGGAACGAATTTGGAGACAGTATCCGGAGGATGATGCCGGTTGGATGAGTATGTAGGAGATATCCGGCAGCGTGTATTGGAACGCATGGATCTTTCACGGGAGATGTCGGATGAAGAAATTGAAAATCTGATTGGGGAAGAGGCATCCCGGCTGATGCAGGAGGAACCCATTTCCATTCGGGAACGTCTGATGCTGGAAGCAAGAGTATTTAATTCACTCAGAAAACTGGATGCTTTGCAGGAACTTCTGGATGATCCGGAAATTTCCGAGATCATGGTAAATGGACCGAAACATATTTTTTACGAAAAGGCAGGAAGGGTTCATGCATGGAATCAGGCATTTGCCAGCGAAGAAAAAATGCAGGATGTGATACAGCAGATCGTTGGAAGACATAACCGGGTGGTTAATTTATCGAATCCAATCGTAGATACAAGACTTGCAGATGGCTCCCGTGTAAATATTGTCCTGGCACCGGTTTCTCTGGATGGTTCTACAATCACAATCCGGAAATTTCCGGAGAAACCGCTGGATATGCAGACCCTTATTCAAAAAGGGGCACTTCCGGAAGATGCAGCAGAGTTTTTAAAGATGCTGGTAAGGGCAAAATACAACCTATTGATTTCGGGAGGGACAAGCTCCGGGAAAACGACATTTTTAAATGCTTTATCACAGTATATCCCGGAGGATGAGAGAGTTATAACGATTGAGGATTCCGCGGAACTTCAAATACAGGGAATCAAAAATCTGGTACGTTTAGAAACACGGAATGCAAATATGGAGGGCGTCCAGCCGGTAACAATCCGGGATCTGATACGCACAGCATTGCGTATGCGTCCGGACAGAATACTTGTTGGGGAGTGCCGTGGAGCGGAGGCATTTGATATGCTTCAGGCATTGAACACCGGACATGATGGCGGATTATCTACCGCCCATGGAAATTCAAGCAGAGATATTCTTTCCCGTCTGGAAATGATGGTACTGATGGGGATGGATCTGCCGATTGCTGCAATCAGACAACAGATTGCATCGGGGATAGAGCTGATCGTTCATCTGGGAAGATTACCGGATAAAAGCCGCAGGGTATTGGAAATTACAGAGGTATGCGGAGTAAAAGATGGCGAGATTCAGATTTCCCCGATTTACGAACTGGAAGGAATCGGGGGCAGCTGGAAGTGGAAACACTGTGGCATATTAAAGAATCGTAAAAAACTGGAGATGGCAGGGCTGACCCGGGAGAAGGGAGAGATAGAAGATGGATTATCGCGTGTATCATCTGAGCCGGAAGGAGGTCTGTAGAAGCATTGCTCTGGCGGGGCTGCTGACAGTGGCAATTGCGTATTTATTTTATGCCAGCTGGCTGGGGATAGTATTTTTTCCTGTTTTTATCTGGTTTTTCATGAAGCGTCAGAAAAAAGCAGGGAGAGAACAAATGCAGATACAGCTTGCAAGGGAATTTATGGATACCCTTCGGAGTATCAGTGCGGCTTTGCTTGCTGGTTTTTCTATAGAAAATGCGTGGAAAGAGGCAGAAAAAGAAATACTCGCATTATATGGGAAAAAATCCTATATGTATCAGGAGGTAAAGGAGATGAATTGTTCCATCAGTCTCAATCAGCCATTGGAGGCATTACTTGCGGACTTTTCTGCGCGAAGCGGAAATATGGATATTGCAGGTTTTTCGGAAGTTTTTTCGTTCGCAAAACGCAGCGGTGGAAATTTTGTGACAATCATTGATGCGACATCCCGACATATGCGGGTGCGTTATGAAACGGAGAGGGAGATTCAGGTACAGATTGCTTCCAGAAAGATGGAACAGAAAGTAATGAATGTGATACCGTTGTTCATTTTGTTATATCTGAAGATGACATCCATGGATTTCCTGAATGTTTTATATGGAAATGTGGCAGGGGCATTGTTTATGACAGCATGCCTTGCAGCTTATGGTGGGGCGATTGTACTGGCAGAGAAAATAATGACAATACATATGTAGAGGGGGAAGTGTGAGAAGGAAAAAAATAATAGAAGCAGCGGTTGTTTGTATTCTGTTATTGCTGCTTGGGGCATATATGGAATTTTCCGATCGCAGTATGGACGATAAAAACAGAATTATCCGGGGCAGTCCGGGCAGTGGGCGGCAGGAAGTGGAACTTACGCTGAATGCAGGGGAGAAACTGAAAAATTATGACTATCAGGTAAGCGTTCCTGCACAATGTATTGATGAAAAGACAGCACAATCCTATTTTTCCCGGGCAGAAAAGGAAATAGACGAAACCTTTTTCCCGGAGGGAGAAGAGGCTGCACATGTAACAGAGCAGGTGCATATGAAGCCAAGCTATGTGAAAGGATTGGTAAAAGCCGACTGGACATTGGATCAATACAATGCAGTGGATGTGGATGGAACGATCCGGGAGGATCAATTAGATCCCCAGGGAGAACTTGTACAGGCGAGTGTGGCACTTACCTGTGAAAAGTACCGGGAGGAATATACGTTTTCTTTTCAAGTATACCCGAAAGTGATGTCGCAGCAGGAAAAGGTCATTCATGAAATTGCAGCTGAAGTAGAGCAGCAGAGTACGCAGGAAGGGGAGAGGTATCTGACGCTGCCGGATCAGGCGGCAGGGGTGAAGCTGCAATGGAAAGAAAAAAAACAGCATCTGGTATGGAAAATTTTGTTTTTTGAGGTGCTTGTCTGTTTCCTGATGGCGGGAATTGTTCTGGAGAGAAAACGTACTGCAGATCATATAAAAAAAGAGCAGATGAAACTGGATTATGCGGAAGTTGTGAGTAAACTTCTGATTTTACTGGGAGCAGGCATGTCATTAAAACAGGCATGGAATAGAATTTCCGCTCAATATTCTGATAAAAGGCAGAAAAAACAAATAAAAGAACGGTATATCTATGAAGAAATGATAATAACGAATCACGAAATCCTGGACGGGGAAAGTGAACGTCTTGCATACCAGAAATTTGGAGAAAGAGTGGATTTGGGAGAGTATCAGAGACTCATTCGGATTCTTTTACAGAATTTACAGACCGGAAGCAGGGGATTATGTAAACTTTTGGAACAGGAATCGGAGAATGCACTGGAAGAAAGGAAAGCACTGGCCTGTAAATTGGGAGAAGAGGCAGGAACGAAAATGCTGTTGCCGCTTATGATGATGCTTGGCATCGTGATTGCCATCATTATGATTCCGGCAATGCTGTCATTTCAAGTATAAGGAGGAAAAATTATGTTAGGATTTAAAAACTTTTTGATGGAAGAAGATGGGGTAGGAGTTGTAGAAATGGTGTTGATCGTTGTGGTGCTGATAGGAATTGTTGTGTTGTTCAAGAAAAAACTGACAACATTGGTTTCGGATATTTTTACCACAATTAAAGAGCGTGCAGGAGAGGTATAGTGAGAAAAAAGGCGAGTATTACTGTGTTTGCAGCCCTTTCACTGATGCTGGTGGCGCAGCTTCTTTTCACACTTTTAGAAGCGGCGAGACATTATGAACTTCAGAAAGTATTGTATATGAATACGGATACGGTTTTGGAATCCGCTTTTGCCGATTATTGCAGTCCTTTGTGGGAAACTTACAAAATCCTTGGAGTACGGGTGGAAAATACAAAAGGTAAATTATGTTTTAATAACAGGGAAGCACAGCTACGTGGCCTTACATCGGATCATCTTGGAAGCAAAGAGCAGAAAACTTTGCTTTCCGGGATGAGTCTGTTGACCGCGGAGATGACAGATGCAAGGTATGACCCCTATCGATTGCTGACAGATCAGAATGGTGTCGTATTTCAGAAGGCTGTGTGTACTTATATGAAAAAGAATATTGCCTACGAGATGGCAAAGTCCGTCTACAATCATTATGAAGCAGTAAAAGAAGTAAAAAAGGACTACAAAAATCCGGATGAGGGTATTGCAGATGCAATGGACGCACTGAAGCATCCGGAAAAATATGAAACAGGAGAGACAGGTAAAGCAGGTAATTCATCATCCCGACAGTTAAAAGGTGCGGCGCGTCAGAGTTATAAAATAAAAAATAAGGATTCTGAGGAAACGGGAGCTGCAACAGAGAATCCTTTGGAAACGGTGACTGAAGTAAAAAAAGAAGGGGTACTATCCCTTGTTTTGCCGGAAAATACAAAGGTATCCGGAAAATCTATTAATATAGAAGAAACTGTTTCACACAGAAGCCTGGAAAAAGGTACAATGGATTCTTATGCGGGAACAGACTGGTATCAAAAAGTATTGTTTTATCAGTATCTGGTGAATTATCTTGGAAACTATGTGGAAAAAAAGCAGGATCGCGTATTGGAATATGAGCTGGAGTATGTTCTGGGCGGAAAAAGAAATGACGCAGAAAATTTAAAAATTGTGGTTTCGGAGTTGCTGGCAATGAGAGAACCGTTAAATATGGCGTCATTAACCGCATCTTCCCAGCGACAATCAGAGGCAATGGCACTTGCGGTCACGTTGGCTGGAGTATCCGCAAATCCGGCCGTAATCGAAGCTGTAAAATACGGAATCTTAGTAGCGTGGGCATTTGCAGAAAGTGTGTTAGATGTAAGGACACTATTGTCCGGTGGGAAAATTACAATGATAAAAAGTGATGCGGACTGGACTTCAAATGTACATATGATTCCGGAACTTTTGTCGGGCTGGTCTGTGGCGAAAGATTGTTCTCAGGGATTGGATTATGGACAATATGCTGCCATTTTGCTTTTGTTTCATAAGGGAAATACCCTTGCAATGCGCACCATGGATGTGGAGGAAGCGTATGTACAGACACAGGAAGGGTACGAAAATTTTCAGATGGACCACGTTTTGTGTGAAACTGAGCTTACTGCCACCTATGAATTCCAACCGGTATTTCTTGGCTTTGTATCCATCCTTGAAAATTTCTCAAATGGATTCCGGATTCAAAATCATTCCGGATATAGTTATTTTCATGGGAAGGAGGGGATGTAAGGATGTCTTTTGGACAATGGAAACCGACAATTACCCTCAAATTTCAATCTTTTCCGAAGCAGGCATGTATTCATAAGATAATAAACGAACCAATAGATTCGAATCCGCAAGACGATATCTATAACCTGGGAGAACATCCTTGCCAAAAGGCATCCTTATGTTCCCTTTTTAAAGGATCGTATACGTTGGAGGCAGCAGTGATTATTCCTGTTACAGCGGTGTTTTTCCTTACGCTCCTATTTTTCTTTCGGGTGTTGCAGATTCAGACAGAAGTTCAGGAGGCATTGAATTATGCAAGTAGAAAAACAGCATGTGAAGCGGCTGCCGTTTCGTCGCAAACGGGACTTCTGGTATCGGCGGAAGCGTATTTTCGAAAGGAGCTGGGAACATACAGCCTGCCGGAAAAATATATTCGCGGTGGAAAACATGCGATTACAATGGCGAAATCCGATCTGTCAGGAAATTATATTAATTTGCAGGTTAATTATTACATTAAAATTCCAATCAGTTTTTTTGAGGTAAAGGGTGTTGGTATCTGTCAGAAAAGTAAGAGCCATAAGTGGATTGGCGACCGTACAGATGGAAAGCAGAGTGATTATGTGTATGTTACAAAACATGGAACCGTTTATCACAGGAGCAGAAAGTGTCATTATCTGGATTTAAGTATTAAAAGTGCGGATTATGCACAGATCAGCGGCATGAGAAACAAAAATGAACATAAATACAGCGCATGTTCCGGGTGCGTGGTGAAAAATTATGTCTCTGGAAAGGTGTATGTGACGGATTACGGAACCTGTTATCACAGTGATCTTGCCTGCAGTGGATTAAAAAGAACCATTTATCTGATTCTGTTGGAAGAGACGGGAGGAAAAAGGGCCTGTGGCAAATGTGGGGCGAATGCGGAGGTGAGGTAAAATAATACGGAACAACTATGAAATGATCAGAATGTGCATATTGACCTTTGGATTGGCAGGACTATCCTGGGAAGATATGAGAAAACAGGAACTTCATGGCTGGGCAATTTTGCTGCTGGGAATATCAGGTATGGCTGTATCACTGCTGGGAGGCTGTTGGAAAAATCCAGTATGGTTTTTGGGATTACTGCCGGGGATATTTATGCTTATACTGGCCTGGAGTACAAGAGAAAGTATTGGATATGGGGATGGTCTGGTAATCTTATGCATGGGATGTTTTTATGCATTGGGTGAAATGATGGCAATTGTCATGATTGCCATTACCATTGCGGGAATTGCGGCTCTTGGTTTACTGATATTTGGGCATAAAAACAGAAAATCCGAGTTTCCGTTTGTGCCGTTTCTGCTAGGGGCACATTTGGTCATGTGGGGAATACAGAGATAAAAGGAGAAAATATGAAATGGAGAGGAAGTTATACCGTAGAAGCGGCTGTGATTATACCGGTTCTGATATGGACGATGGCAGCAGCTATGTGTACAGGAATTGATTTGTTGCATGAAGTACGTGAGGAGCATGAAGAAAAACAGATAGAAGATATGTGGGCAGTAGATTCCTTTTATCAGTATCAGACGTTAAAAGAGGTGAAAAAATGATCAATCGGGAAATAGTATATGAAAGAAATCTTACGGGAAGTTTTATGAAAATTGCAGCAGGAATCCATGCGGGGCTGGATGAAAAGCTGATGTTGCGGAGAAAATTGCCGGGACTTCTTGCAGTGGAAAAGGCATATATGGATGGGGAGGGACAGTACTGGTATAACATATCCGGCAAACAGTCGCTTGATATGTATTGCAGGGTAAAAGAAGTAGATATTTCTTTTATTGAAAAACTGATTATGAGCATTTGTAGTGAAATGGAGATCCTGGAATGGAATCTGATTCAGACCAATTGCCTGATGCTGGATCCCGAGTTAATATTTATTACCAACAGCAACCAGGAAATTATTTTTACCGTATATCCGGGTGGGAGTGGAACCATTGAGACAGAATTTCAGCAGTTGATGGAATTTTTGCTTACAAAGGTGGATCATAAAGATACACAGGCGGTAAAGGCTGCATATGGAATTTATGAGAAGACGCTTCTGGATGGTTATTCTATTACAGATATCCGGGATGAAATTGTAAGATCCAGACAAAATGAGGGGAAAAAGGCGGCCGTGGAGGAATCCGGGGGAAATGGAATGGAAAAAGTTTGGAGAGAGGAAAACAATCAACCCGTAGTTCCTGAAAGAAAATATGAAGATCATCCAGACAAAAAAAGAAAAGATGAAACTGTAAAAAAAGCCAACAGAAAGAAAAAGGGGGAAAAGAAAAAGGAGGGAAAGAAAAAGGAGCAGAAGGAGTGGATCAGAAAATTAAAAAAGCTACTGATAGAAATAGGTCTTCTGGAAGAGGAAGAAACCGAAAAACAGGTATATGAATCTTATCATGGAAGTAGGGAATGCCTGCAGGATACCAGAAAACTTTCGAAGTCTGCGGTTGTATATCCGGAGGAAGTAATAAAAACGGTGGCACAACCCGAATATCGGCCAACGGTATGCCTGAACAGCATGACAGGGAAAGTCAGGGGAATGTTGTTGTATCAGGGAGCTGAATCTTACGAGGATATCTGTGTTACAAAGAAAATGACAAGAATCGGGTACGGTCCCGATGCGGACATACAAATACAGGCAGATACGATCAGTCAGCTGCATGCGCGGATTGATCATGATGGAGAGATCTATTATATTGAAGATTTAAATTCGACAAATGGTACGTTTGTGAATGATGAGCCGCTGGCTTACAAAGAGAGAAGAAAATTAAACAGTAATGACATGATCCGTTTCGCGGATGTCCGATATCGTTTTTGCTAACTGCCTTGTCTTTCCAAATGGAAGTGAGTATACTGATAGCATGTGAAAAAATCAGGAGGGAAAAGTATGCCACAAAAAAAGAAACTTCCATTTGTAACCGTGGGATTTGTCGCTGTGAATGTTCTTGTTTATGTGATTCTGGAAATCCTTGGAAATACAGAAAATTCGGAGTTTATGGTAAGAATGGGGGCGGTCTGGCCGCCATATGTGAAGCAGGGAGAATACTGGAGACTGTTTACAGCTACTTTTATGCATTTTGGATTTGAACATATTTTGAATAATATGCTGGTACTGATCTGTGCCGGTCCGATTCTGGAGAAAGCGATAGGACATATCAAATACCTGTGTCTGTATCTGATCGCCGGTGTGGGAGGAAGTACACTGTCCTATGTGCAAATGACCGCATGGGGAAAGCATGAGGTATCGGCAGGGGCATCCGGTGCTATTTTCGGTATTATCGGGGCATTGCTGTGGATTGTGATGATACATAAAGGAAGATATGAATCTCTTACGGGCAAAGGGCTGCTTTTTATGATTGTGATCAGCCTGTATTATGGAATTACCAGCGTGGATGTGGACAACTGGGCACACATCGGTGGCCTTGCAATGGGATTTGTTCTTGCAATTATTTTATACCGGAAACCTCGTAAAGCAGTTGATTTATCGGGGGAAAATCCCTATACTAATTAGTATCAAAGCAAGGAGAGTATACCGATGAAAATCAACGTGTATTATGGAGGCCGGGGACTTTTGGATGACCCGACACTGTATGTATTAAAAAAGATGGAAGATGTTTTACGGGAACTTCGGGTAAACATCGAACGATTCAATATATATGAGCATAAGAATGAAATTGCAACCCTTCCGCTGACGTTCAAAGAGGCAGACGGAATTATTCTTGCCACAACGATTGAGTGGCTGGGAATCGGTGGTTATATGCAGCAGTTTCTGGATGCCTGCTGGTTATATGGTGATAAGGAAAAAATCAGCCATACCTATATGCAGCCGATTGTTATGTCCACAACCTATGGGGAGCGTGAGGGAGAACTGACGCTGATGAATGCATGGGAGATTCTGGGTGGATTACCATGTGCAGGGTTATGCGGATATGTAGAGGATCTGGTGGAATTCAAGCAGAATAAAGATTATACGCTGATCATTGAAAAGAAAGCGGAAAACCTGTACCGGACCATTTCCCAGAAGATCAAAAACCTTCCGACCAGTAATCAGGCAGTAAAGCAGAGCGTTCTGCGGACGCAGCAGCTGAATCTGACACCACAGGAGAGCGAACAGCTCTCGAAGTATGTATCGGATGATACTTATGTGAAGCAGCAGAAAGAGGATATTGAGGAACTGGCATCGATGTTCAAAGATATGCTTGGAAAACCGGATGATGATATGGATACACCGTTTGTGAAGGAACTCGAAAGCCATTTTGTATCTACTGAGGATTTTGCTGCCAGCTATTCCTTTATTATCGAAGGAATCAAAAAGCCATTGTATGTAGCAATTGAAAACGGAGAATTGGAGATTCATTACGGTCAGGAAGAAAAGATTGACGTGGTTGCAAAATTAAGCAGAGATGTTCTGCAGTCAATCATTGACGGACGGATGACATTCCAGAGAGCGTTTATGACGGGTGAGATGACAGCGAAAGGGAATTTTAAAACGCTTCGTATGCTCGATCAGATATTTGTATTTTAGGAGGCAAAAAAATGAGAGATGACAATTGTATTTTTTGTAAACTGGCAAACGGAGATATTCCGACCAATACGATCTATGAAGATGCGGATTTCCGTGTGATTCTGGATGCAAGTCCTGCAACAAAGGGACATGCGCTGATTCTGCCGAAACAGCACTATGCAAATATGTTTGAGATTGATGATGAAGTACTCGCAAAGGCTGCAAAGCTTGCAAAGAAAGTTATTACACACGAAAAAGAAGTGTTGGGATGTGACGGTTACAATGTGCTTCAGAATAACGGAGAAGCAGCAGGACAGACCGTATTTCATTTCCATATGCATCTGATTCCGCGTAAAGCAGGAGATCAGGCAGTTCCTGAGTGGGAGCATTTATCTCTTTCCGATGATGAGATGAAAGAAATCTGTGATAAGATGAAGATGTAAAAAATCTGCATCTCTATATACAAAAACATGCATATCGCTGGAAAAACGTACAGCAGATATGCATGTTTTTTGTTTTGGCGTGTGAATTATTTAGAAACACTTTCAATTAGTTTTAATATCGTTCCGATGGAATCCATCTGACCGCTCTCTGACATGGTACGGATGTATTTTTCACGGTCGGCATATACTTCGCGTACTGCATCAAGTAATGTCTGATCGGTCAGTTTTTCTTCCTCAATCACATAAGAAAATCCCTGCTTTGCAAAAGATTTCGCATTTAAAATCTGATCACCACGGCTGGCAGCGGCAGAAAGCGGAATCAGGATGTTTGGCTTGTGTAATGCAAGAAGCTCACAGATGGAATTCGCTCCTGCGCGGGAAATGGCAAGATCTGCCAGGGCAAACATGTCGGTCAGTTCTGCACTTGCATATTCAAACTGCGCATAGCCAATCACGCCTTTTAATTTCTCATCGAGGTTTCCTTTTCCACAAAGATGAATGATATAAAATTGCTCTAACAGTTCCGGAAGCACTTTTCGTACGGCTTCATTGATGACCTTGGAACCTGAACTTCCGCCGACGATCAGGAGTACCGGTTTGCTGTGATCCGGGAAACCGCAGTAGTGAAGAGATTTTTCCGCATCTCCGTGGAACAGTTCCCGGCGGATCGGTGAACCGGTAAGAACTGCTTTTTCCGCTGGAAGGTATTTCATGGTCTCCGGGAAATTACAGCATACTTTTTTTGCACCGCGGATTGCGATTTTGTTTGCAAGTCCCGGTGTGATATCGGATTCGTGGATAATTGCCGGAATATGGCAGTGCTTTGCGGCAAGGACAACCGGAACAGACACAAATCCACCTTTGGAAAAGACAACGTCCGGTTTGAGTTTGCGCAGGATGGAGATTGCCTGCCCATATCCTTTTAATACTTTAAAAGGATCGGAAAAGTTTTTCCAGTCAAAATAACGGCGAAGTTTTCCAGAAGAAATTCCGATATAAGGGATTTTTTGTGCTTCGATAAGTTCTTTTTCCATTCCGTTGTAGGAACCGATATATGTAATTTCATAACCGGCTTCCTGAAGTGCCGGCATAAGGGCAATGTTTGGAGTAACATGTCCGGCAGTTCCGCCACCGGTCATAACAATTTTCTTTGATTTAGCCATTCGATATTTCCTCTTTTCTTTACTTAAGTCAACTCTATATGATCCATATAGAAATGTCAAGCAACATGAGCAGTAACGACATATGTCGAAACTTGCGACCGAAAGGATATTCCGGTGATGACGTTCTTTCATTATAATAAGATTTATACAGTAAGAAATGATTTTATATAATATGAAAGGATGGGAGCAGATATGACAATACTGATGTGGATCAGCAGGTGGCAAAATGAAATGGAGTTAATGATTATGGGGTTGCAGATCATACTTTTTTTATTTTTAACAATTGGGGTGTTTTGTATTGTGCGGCAACAGAAAAAAGCAAACCGGTGCAGAAGACGCCTGGAATTGTACTTAAAAAAACACATGGACAAGCCTGGGAAAAAGGAAGAAAAAAGTGTATCACCGGAGAAAGTGCAAAATAAAAATTTACATGAGGATGAGGAAGAAAACCGCATAATTTCAACTGTTTTGCAGGAAATTTTCCCATAGTGGAATGTTTTTTATCAAAAACAATACATAAATTGACACAGGAATATAAAATATGTAACATTTTCAAAACCGGCATGGGTGTGCAGTGAAAACGCACACCCATTTTTTAAACGGAATATGAGCAAAAGTGGAGAACATCACCCATTTTTATACTAAAATTTGACAAATGGAAATTCCTGTGCTACAATAAGCCACGTAACAAACTTGTAACAAATGAAATAAAGTGTTTAAAAACGCAACATAAGTGTAATACTTATTGCATAAAATGTTACGAATCCACGGGTAAAAGGTGGATGAAACAAACTACGGAGGTTCATCAATGAAAGCAAGCAAAAAGGTGATGGAAAGTGTAATCGTGTCGGGACTGGCACTCACACTGGCGGTCACTGCAGTTACCGGTAATGGAGTGAATATTGCAGCAAAGGATGCAGCAGACACACAGTTTGTCAATAACGGGATTGCCGGAGTGGCATCTGCCATGAATGAATATGAATTGGAGTCGGCAGACTATCTGGACAGATATATTTCTGTTGAAAAGACAAATGCGGCTTTGGTTGCGGCAACAGCAGATGGAACGGTTATATCCGGAAATGATACAAGTGAAGAAACCACGGAAAAGGAAACTGTTTCCGAAGAGGAACAGGAGTGGCAGAATAAGCTGATGGCGAAGGTGGATGATTTTCTTTACGTCCGCGAAAAGGCAGATTCTGATTCCGGAATTGTCGGAAAGATGTACAAAGGGGATCGCGCAGTTGTGAAAGAAGCAGGCGATACCTGGACAAAGATTGAGTCCGGCAATGTAACAGGATATGTAAAGAATGAGTATTGTGTGACAGGAACAGATGCATTAAATTATGCAAAGAAACACTGTGATACGGTTGCGAAGGTTTCCATTGACGGTCTTCGTATTCGTAAAGCACCCGACACAGATGCGGAGGTAGTGAAAACCGTTGCATCGGGTGAGCACATGGATGTGAATACAAAAGCCGAAGAAACAGACGGATGGATTGCCGTCAAAGTTGGTTCAGATACCTGTTATGTGAGTGACGATTATGTGACCGTCACACTGGATACAGGCAAAGCAGTCACCATTGAGGAAGAACAGGCAGCAATCAAGGCTGCAGAAGAGAAAAAGGCAGCGGAAGAAGCAAAGAAGAATGCTTCTGTTTCTGCTGAAAAGAAATCATCGTCCGGTCAGTCGGCATCTTCCCAGACAACACAGAATGCGTCGATTGCCGCAAGTGCAGATGAAGAGACACTTCTGGCAGCACTTGTACAGTGTGAGGCCGGAGGAACCAGCGTACAGTGTATGACAGCGGTTGGAGCGGTTGTTGTTAATCGTGTCAGAAGCGGCGGATTTGCAAATTCTATCTACGGAGTTATCTATCAGAGAGGTCAGTTTGGACCGGCATCTTCCGGCAGACTTGAAGCAAGACTTGCCAGCGGTGTCAGCGCAAGCGCCAGACAGGCAGCGAGAGCCGCATTAAACGGCAGTGATCCGACAGGTGGGGCAAAATACTTCAAACTGGCATCCAGCGGTCATGCGGGAACGGTTGTAGGACCGATTGTATTTTATTAAACTTAAAAATCCAGGAGCTTTGTCGAAAGGCAGAGCTCCTTTTTTGATCGGTCAATTTTCCATACCATTGTTGTAAAATTCCGGCAAATGGAGTAAAATGTTTTCAACGTACACTTAAGGAGGAAGAGCAATGACATTAAAGGGACGTAATTTGTTAAAAATGATGGATTTTACACCAGAGGAGATTCTGTATCTTGTGGATCTGTCCGCAGAACTGAAAGAGAAGAAACATCAGGGAATCATGCATGACAGCCTGGTTGGAAAAAATATTGCACTGATTTTCGAGAAGACAAGTACAAGAACCCGATGCTCTTTCGAGGTAGCTGCACATGATCTGGGTATGCATGTGACATATCTTGATCCGAGCGGTTCCCAGATTGGAAAAAAGGAAAGTATTCCGGATACCGCACGTGTTCTGGGACGTATGTTTGATGGAATCGAATATCGTGGATACGGACAGGAAATCGTGGAAGAACTGGCAAAGTATGCAGGGGTTCCGGTGTGGAACGGACTGACCAATGAATCCCATCCGACACAGATGATTGCCGATATGCTTACCATCAAGGAGCATCTTGGAAAACTTAAGGGTGTGAAGTTTGTATACATGGGAGATGCCCGCTACAATATGGGCAATTCCCTGATGGTTACCTGTGCAAAGCTTGGCATGCATTTTGTTGCCTGCACCAATCCGAAATATTATCCGGACAAGAAGCTCGTGGATTACTGTGTGGACGTGGCCTCCACGACAGGAGCAACCATCACACTGACAGACAGTGTTGCGGAAGCAACCAGGGATGCTGATGTCATTTATACAGATGTATGGGTATCCATGGGTGAACCGGAAGAAGTATGGGCAGAGCGTATCAATGACCTGAAACCGTATCAGGTAAATACCGATGCATTCAAAAATGCAAAGGACAGCGCGATCTTCATGCATTGTCTGCCGGCATTCCATGATTTAAAGACCACGATCGGAAAACAGGTTTATGAAAAGTTTGGATTATCCGAGCTGGAAGTGACCGATGAGGTATTTGAAAGTGAGCGCTCCGTTGTCTTCGATGAAGCTGAGAACCGTATGCATTCCATCAAGGCGATCATGAAGGCAACGTTATCTGACTAAGAAAAAACGTTTACATATTTTTGTGAATGGAAAGTATGATTATGAAAGCAGAAATTTTAAGACTGCTCCGTGAGACGGACGGATATGTGTCCGGTCAGGAGCTGTGCAATCAGTTTGGCGTATCCCGGACCGCTGTCTGGAAGGCAATTAATCAGCTGAAAGAGGCCGGTTATGAGATTGAGGCGGTGCAGAATAAGGGATATCATCTGGTATCTGTGCCGGACCGTATGGACGAAGTGGAGCTGGCAAGCATCCGAAAGACCGAATGGGCAGGCGCGGAAACGTATTATTTTGACAAGATTGATTCCACGAACACGAAAGCAAAAGAACTGGCAGAAGAAGGACATCCGTCCGGAACTTTTGTGGTAGCGGACCAGCAGACTGCGGGAAAAGGACGTCGCGGACGGTCATGGGATTCCCTTCCGGGAACGGGAATTTATATGACACTTATGCTCAAACCGGACATCAATCCGAACCATGCATCCATGCTGACCCTCGTGACAGCGATGGCAGTGGCAAATGCAATGCACCGGGTGACGGGAGCAGAGGCTTTGATCAAATGGCCGAATGATATTGTCATAAATGGTAAGAAGATCTGTGGTATTCTTACGGAAATGAGTGCACAGTTTGACTATATCAACCATATAGTGATCGGAATTGGAATTAATGTGCACAATGAAAGCTTCCCGGAAGAACTGCAGGATCATGCAGGTTCCCTGCTGCTGGAGTGCGGAAAACGTGTGCACCGTGCAGATCTGATTGAGGCATTTCTGGAAGAATTTGAACGGCTGTATGCGATCTATCTGCAAACTGAGGATCTGTCAGCATTACAGGAAGAGTACGATCAGCTGCTGGTGAACCGTGGCCGGCAGGTGCGCGTACTGGATCCGAAGGAGCCATTTGAGGGAAAGGCTATGGGAATTACAAAAAAGGGAGAACTGATCGTAGACACCTGGGAGTCAAGAAAACTGGTGTCTTCCGGAGAAGTTTCCGTGAGAGGAATCTATGGATATGTCTAAAGAGGCAAATGAGGTAGTATTGTGCGTATCCAACGCATACCAGAAAAAATTTTATCTGAATGAAAACTTCAACGGACTTCCACAGTCCATCCGTGACGAGTTAAAAATCATGTGCGTCATTTACACCGAGGATATCGGCGGAGTATTGGAGCTGGTATTTGATGAAGCGGGAAATCTGGAACTTCGCACTTCCTGCGAAGAAGGCGATTTCTGCTATGATGAGATCGGAAGCGTGCTGAAAATCAAGCAGCTGCGCAACGAAAAAAGGGAATTGCTGGAAGCACTTGAGATGTATTACAAAGTTCTGTATCTGGGCGAAGGCTTAGAGGCACTGGACGAGGAGGAAGACAAATGATATTAACCATAGATGTTGGAAATACGAATATTACCTGCGGGGTGTTTCAGGGCGATGAGATCGCCGCAAGTTTTCGTATTACGACAAAAATGCCACGGACATCGGATGAGTATGGGATGATGCTTATGAATCTGCTGGAGCAGAACGATATTCATCCGGCAGAAATTAAGGATGCCATTATCTGTTCCGTGGTGCCGAATGTGATGCATTCCCTGAGGGGCGGACTTGTCAAATATTTCCATATCACACCGATCGTGGTGGAGGCGGGCATCAAAACGGGAATCCGCATTGTGACACCGAATCCGCAGCAGATCGGAGCTGACCGTATTGTGGATGCAGTCGGGGCATACGAAATATACGGAGGTCCGGTGCTTGTCATTGATTTCGGTACCGCCACAACCTATGATTATGTGGATGAAAGCGGAGCCTTTCAGGGAGGGATCACAGCACCCGGAATCCGGATTTCAGCAAAAGCCTTGTGGGAAGATGCTGCAAAACTTCCGGAGATCGAGATCAAAAAGCCGGCATCAATTCTCGGAAAAGACACGATCACAAGTATGCAGGCAGGGCTTGTGTACGGACAGATCGGACAGACCGAATACATCATCAACCGCGTGAAAGCGGAAGTCGGACTTGAAAACATCAAAACCGTTGTAACCGGAGGACTTGGCCGCATCATTGCCAATGAGACGGATGCTGTGGATATTTACGATCCGAACCTGACGTTAAAAGGGATCAATCTTGTGTATAAAAAACAGAATCGGAAAATAAAATAGTTATGATCAGACCACTTCAGATCGGCAGTGTGACACTGCCAAACAATTTAATATTAGCTCCTATGGCAGGCGTAACCGACCTGCCATTTCGCTTGTTGTGCAAAGAGCAGGGGGCAGGGCTTTTGTGCATGGAAATGGTAAGTGCCAAAGCAATTCTCTATAAAAACCGCAACACACAGGCACTTCTGACGATTGATCCGCGGGAAAACCCGGTGTCTTTGCAGTTGTTTGGATCAGATCCGGATATTATTGCAGAGATTGCACATCAGATTGAGGATCGCCCATTTGATATTCTTGACCTGAATATGGGCTGCCCGGTGCCAAAGATTGTGAACAACGGGGAAGGCTCGGCACTCATGAAAAATCCAAAACTTGCAGGCGAGATCATTGAAAAGACGGTAAAAGCGATCAAAAAACCGGTTACGGTAAAAATTCGCAAAGGGTTTGATGACGAGCATGTCAATGCGGTGGAGATGGCAAAGATTGCGGAATCTTCCGGTGCGGCAGCAGTTGCCGTGCATGGACGGACCAGGGAGCAGTTCTATTCTGGCAAGGCAGACTGGGACATTATCCGTCAGGTAAAAGAAGCCGTAAAGATTCCGGTCATCGGAAACGGAGATCTGCTTACGGCGGAGGATGTGATTGCCATGGAAGAACAGACCGGATGTGATGGCTTCATGATCGCAAGGGGCGCACAGGGAAATCCGTGGATTTTCCGGCAGATCCTGCATTATTTTGAAACAGGGGAGCATCTGCCGAAGCCGCCGGCATCGGAGGTGGCACAGATGATTCTGCGTCATGCCCGGATGATGCTGGAGTTTAAAGGTGAATATATCGGTATCCGTGAGATCCGCAAGCATGCGGCATGGTATACCGCCGGATATCCGCATGGAGCACGGCTGCGTGTGGCAATCAATCAGGTGGAAAATTACGAACAGCTGGAGACACTATTGATGGAGTATTTCGTCTGATGCATAGAAAGCTGTGTCGATGTTCACGGAATTGCTGTTCAGGTTGCTGGGTGGACACGGTGTGGGGCGGGCGGTAACTTCACGGATGAGCGACAGTCCGGTTTGAAGGAGAATATCTTGACAGAATGTGGACAATTCGCTATAATACCTAGGTTATTGTGGATTATTTATGCGCTTTTTTCAAAAAGCTGCATATAAAAAATATAGAATCAGGGGTAAATCAAATGGATAAGAAAAATATCTTGACCTATGAAGGTCTGAAAAAGCTCGAAGACGAACTGCAGAATCTCAAAGTTGTAAAGCGTAAGGAAGTTGCTCAGAAGATCAAAGAAGCCCGTGAGCAGGGTGACCTGTCCGAGAACGCAGAATACGATGCAGCAAAGGACGAGCAGAGAGACATCGAGGCGCGTATCGAGGAGATCGAAAAGATCTTAAAGAATGCCGAAGTCGTTGTTGAGGAAGAGGTCGATCTGGAGAAGATCAGCATCGGATGTAAGGTAAAGATTCTCGACTGCGAGTTCAACGATGAGTTAGAGTACAAAATTGTTGGTTCCACAGAGGCAAACAGCTTAAAGGGAAAGATCAGTAATGAATCACCGGTAGGCCGCGCACTGTTAGGTAAAAAAGTAGGCGATACTATCACCGTAGAGACACAGGCTGGAGAGTTATCTTACAAGGTACTCGAGATCCAGAGATCAACCGTAGATTAAGAGAGGAAATGAAAATGGCAGGACAGAATAACGGAAAGCAGGGCGGACAGCAGCAGGATGTCAACCAGCTGTTAAAGGTGCGCCGTGAAAAGCTTGCAAATCTGCAGGAAGCGGGACAGGATCCGTTCCAGATTACAAAATATGACGTAACCCATCACACATCAGATGTGAAGGAACTTTACAATGCACACGAAGAGAAGCTTTTAGCCGGCAGACCGGCAGTCAGTACCGATGGTATGGACGAGGCAGCTGCAAGAGAGGCAGTCAAAGCAGATTATGAGGAGAGAAGAAGCATCATGGATGCCGATCCGATCCACGTATCCATTGCAGGACGCATGATGTTCAAGCGTGTCATGGGAAAAGCATCTTTCGCAAACATTCAGGATCTCAAGGGAAACATCCAGATCTATGTTGCGCGTGACGCAATCGGAGAAGATCTGTACGCAACTTTCAAGAAATCCGACATCGGTGATATCTGGGGTGTCAAGGGATATGCATTCCGCACAAAGACAGGAGAAATCTCTATCCATGCGGAGGAGATGACACTGCTTTCCAAGTCTTTACAGATTCTTCCGGAGAAATTCCATGGACTGACCGACACGGACATGCGCTACCGTCAGAGATACATTGATCTGATCATGAATCAGGAGAGCAAGGAAGTATTTGTAAAGCGTTCCAAGATTTTAAAGGAGATCCGTAACTTCTTAGCAGACCGTGATTTTATGGAAGTAGAGACTCCGATGCTTGTTGCAAACGCAGGCGGTGCGGCAGCAAGACCGTTTGAGACACATTACAATGCATTAAATGAGGATGTAAAGCTTCGTATTTCCCTGGAACTTTACTTAAAGAGACTGATCGTTGGTGGTCTGGAGCGTGTATACGAGATCGGCCGTGTATTCCGTAACGAGGGTGTGGATACCCGCCACAATCCGGAATTTACCCTGATGGAGCTGTATCAGGCATACACCGACTACGAAGGTATGATGGAACTGACCGAATCCATGTTCCGTTACCTCGCTGAAAAAGTATGCGGATCTACCAAGATCTCTTACAACGGCGTGGAAATTGACCTTGGAAAGCCATTCGCACGTCTGACAATGAACGATGCGATCAAGAAATATACCGGAATTGATTTTGATCAGGTACCGGATGATGCAGCAGCAAAGAAACTTGCAGACGAGCATCATATTGCATACGAAGAGCGTCACAAGAAGGGTGATATCATCAACCTCTTCTTCGAGGAATACTGTGAGAAGGAACTGATCCAGCCGACCTTTATCATGGATCACCCGATCGAGATTTCTCCACTGACCAAGAAGAAACCAAGCGATCCTACCAAGGTAGAGCGTTTCGAGTTATTCTGCAATACGTGGGAGATGTGTAACGCATACTCCGAGTTAAATGATCCGATTGATCAGCGTGAGCGTTTCGCTGCACAGGATGCCAATGCCGCAGCCGGTGATGACGAAGCAGAACACACCGATGAAGATTTCCTGAATGCACTGGAGATCGGTATGCCGCCTACAGGTGGTATCGGATACGGAATTGACCGTCTGGTAATGTTACTGACAGACAGTCAGGCAATCCGTGACGTACTGCTGTTCCCGACAATGAAGTCCTTAGATGGTGTAAATAAGAAAAATGATGTAAATAATACAGCTTCTGAAGCACCTGAAAAAAATGTAAAAACTGAGTCTGAAAAGATTGATTTTTCTAAGGTAAAGATTGAGCCTTTGTTTGAGGAAATGGTAGACTTTGATACATTCAGCAAGTCAGATTTCCGTGCAGTAAAGGTTAAAGAGTGTGTTGCAGTACCGAAGTCAAAGAAACTGTTACAGTTTACTCTTGATGACGGAACAGGCACAGACAGAACCATTTTAAGCGGTATTCATAGCTTTTATGAGCCGGAAGAACTGGTTGGAAAGACTCTTATTGCTATCACAAATCTTCCACCGAGAGCTATGATGGGCATTGACTCTTGCGGTATGCTCCTCAGTGCTATTCATGAAGAAGAAGGCGAAGAAAAGCTTCATCTTCTGATGGTTGATGACCACATTCCGGCAGGTGCAAAGCTCTATTAAGATGATGTAAAGATGTACCGTTTTACAAAATAGACGGGACGTACTTCATTTGATAAAAAACTAAAAAAACAGCGATTTACATCAAACTTACATCAATTGATGCAGAAATCGGTGCAAGCAAGAAAAAATCGCATAATTAGCAGAATGAATGGGCAGTCCTGAAATCGGGATTGCCCATTTTTAGAAGAAAGACGAAAAACTCTTGACCTGCACGCAGCGTATACGCTTATACTATCAACATAAATCATAAGGAGGTGCATCTGATGTTATTAAATGAAATTATAAATGAGGTTGGAATGACAAAGCGTGCAGTTAAGTATTATGAAGAAAAAGGATTGCTGTCAGTGGATAAAGATAACAATGGTTATCGTAACTATACTGCACAAGATGTCGAAACTTTAAAAAAGATTTCAGTATATAGAAAACTCGGTATTAGTATTAAAGACATACAGAGTCTTTTGGAAACTGGCGACAAAAGTATTCTTCTTCGTATTTATCAAGAAAAAGTGCAGGAAAAAGTTTTAAAAGACTCAGAACTTGAAGCTTTGAAGCAATTTATAGATGATGGTGACGCAGACAAAGCAAATGAGGCACTTGATTATCAAACCGTTGAAAATGCAATTGAGTCTTTGCTACCGGGAAAAGAATGGGGAGATTATTTTAAAAGTCATTTCAAACCATTTCTTAATGTAAGGTTGAAGACTCTGGAACAGAAGCAGGCACTACAGAATATATTAGAATATTGCGATGAAACGACATTGAAAGTTCCTTTTATTATGGGAATAGGTGCGAAGATGATAGGTGGGATTGCACAAGAAACCAGAACCGCAGATGAGATGATAGCCTATTATCGTGATATGAGTGAAAGTGAATATGAAAGACTAAAAGAAAAAGTATGGAAAGGTGCTAAAATGAAAAACGGTATAATGAAATACCATCCAGCATTTATTGCACAGAGAAAAATGCAGAAAGAGTTACAAAATAAAGGATATAACGATATATTCATTCCTAATTTAATGGTTCTGTCTCCAACGTATGCAGAATATAAGAAAGCGTTAGATAATGTGAACGATAGAATGTGTAGAGAACTTGGACTGTATTATGATAGCAATTATAACTTAGTTATTAAAGAAGATAATTCTAAGTAAAAGTTAAACTACCCTTTGGGAGAGGAAAAATCCTTTTCTCAAAGGGCTTTTTCTATTTATACGGATATTCGCAAACTACAAGATAAAGCCAAATCCGAAGAATTATCCGTGATTGCAATGATGAGCAGTTTTTGCACAGTGATGAACCTGATGTGTTGCTTCCTCATTTTAGCTGTCACTCGCTTAGACATACATTTACAACAAGAATGTGTGAAGCTGGAGTAAATATAAAGGTCATTCAAGACGCACTCGGACATTCAGACATTTCAACCACACTGAACATCTATGCTGATGTTACAAAGGAAATGAAAGCGGCAGAGTTCAAAGGATTGGATAGCTACTTCGTAGTATAATATTGGACTTCACATATGGAAAGAGAACATACAGAGTGTTGTGTGTTCTTTTTTTTGCGGGAACTAGAAATAGTTGTCTCGATAAAAGTGTGATAGAATGGGAGAAGAATAAATGATTGATTATAGAAAGTATATGAAATAGATGTTATGTGACAAAGAGGAAAGCTATTATGGAAAACGAACTGCGAAAAGCTATAGAGAAATGGGTTGAATATCAGATTGAGCAAAACAAGGAATTAGAAAAGAAATACCCACCTAATCCACCGAATGATGTATGTAAAACGGCTTATATGAAAGGGCTTTTAATTGAAAATAGTTTTGAACCTGAAGTTGGCGAGATGAATGAATTATTTGAAGTAGAGCATGAAAAAGTATTCGTATGGACACATGAAAAAGATAGAAATTCATCTATCATAATTAAAGTAGACCCGGAAGTTAAGGATATGCCATTTTGGAAAAATATTGCAAGCATTATGTGGCTGGCTATGCAATATGCAAATTCTTTTGAGGGGATTTCAGCAGATTGGTATGAATATAGATGGATATATTATTTTGATTCTAATAAAAACTTAGCAGAACAAGTATTCAATAACCTCGAACAGTTTGATAGTGTAAACTTAACAAATGGAAGAATCATAAAAGCGACTGATATTGGAAATCTCGCACCGGAAATAGAGCTAATGATGTCTTTAAAAGTCGCACCTTTGGATAATTCGTTTTCGATGTAGATACGGTCATTAAGTGTTAGATGTTTCTGGTTTCCAGGGATATATTTACTCATGATAATTCTCCTTCTACTGCTGTCAGAAGGAACTTTTACAATAACACTGATGTATGAAAGAGTAAATATCTACTGTGCAGGACTAAATTCTACCGCCCTGTAGGGCAGTGGAATTTAAAATTTCATTTTAGGGAAAAAATAACTAATTAAATCGGTATTGCAAAATACTATACAACGTGGTACATTACAGATAGATAGGAGGATATGGACTATGGCAGTTAAAACAGCTAATGTAACAGCACGTATTCAACCGGAGATCAAAGAACACGCAGAGGCTATATTAGAAAAGTTGGGGATTCCGGTATCAGTATTTATTGACATGGCATATAGACAGGTTATTATGAGAGATGGAGTCCCTTTCTCATTAGAAATCCCGAGTACTTTGACAACTAGAGATGCATTATCAAAAGAGGAATTTAATACCATTATGCAGACTGGTCTTGCGCAGGCAAAGGCAGATGACTCTTTGGCTATGGATGATGCATTTAACCAGTTAAAAGCGGAGATTTAATGTGTATGGATAAAAAGTACGAAGTAAAGGTAACTCGGCAAGCGATGGCACAAATGAAAGAGATTGTGCATTATATTTCTGCGGAACTTCTAGCGCCAGAGGCTGCCAATAAGTTGCTTGATAAAATGCGTGATGCAATCGCTGCATTATCTTTTATGCCGAAGAAATATGCGCTTATAGAAGAGGAGCCTTGGAAGCATGAAGGAGTGCGAAAGATTATTGTAAAAAACTTCCTAATATATTATTGGGTGGATGAAGAAAATTTTAAAGTACAAGTTATTGCAGTGATTTATAATAGGAGAGATCAGTTGCGAGCATTGATGAATATGGATTATAAATCAGGGTAATGATGACTTACGCCCAACATGCTCCCAATTTACGCCCAAAAGGGAAAAAGGGTGTAAAATTAGGGTGAAATATGAAATGCTGTTGTATAAAATATAAAGTAATATAGGTGCATAAAGGGCTATAAAATAGATTTGTTGATCTTCCCGACAATGAAGAGCATCGGTGGCGTAAAGGCTGAAAATGGCGTAAGTTCTAAGCCTTCAGAAGAGGTAAAAGCTGAGCCGGAGAAGATTGATTTCTCCAATGTAAAGATTGAACCTTTATTCGAGGAAGAAGTAGACTTCGATACATTCAGCAAGTCAGATTTCCGAGCTGTTAAGGTAAAAGAGTGTGTAGCAGTTCCTAAGTCAAAGAAATTATTACAGTTTACTTTAGATGACGGAACAGGCACAGACCGCACTATTTTAAGTGGAATCCACGCTTATTATGAGCCAGAAGAGCTTGTTGGAAAGACACTTATTGCCATCACAAATCTTCCACCTAGAAAGATGATGGGAATTGAATCTTGCGGTATGTTACTTTCAGCAGTAAACAATCTTAAGGATTCAGAGGATGAAGAACTTCATCTTCTTAGTGTTAATAATTACATCTACCTATTCGGAGGTGCATTAGCGTCATAATTCCGATTGCGGAAGAGACTGGAAAATGTTATTCTTATCATAGGCAGTGGAGCTTTCTTAGTTCAGTTGTTTCGTGTGGTAACTTAACAATAACGGATTATGGAAAGTAATTCTACTGCTTTTTCAATAAAAATAAAACTGCGCCACAGCCTTGGCAGGCCATCGCGCAGTGATTTTGTTCAATCGTTATTTGTAGAGAGGAGATGATTGTTAAATGAGAATTGCTGCGTATCAATTTGCTGTATCTGGAAATATTAGTGAGAATTATAAAGAAATAGAAAAAGCAATATATATCGCAAAAACTGAAAATGTTCGGTTGCTTATATTTCCAGAATGTTCATTAACAGGGTATCCTCCGAGAAATATATCTAATGCGTCATGTGTTGATTTTAATCTTGTTCAGATAATGTGTGATAAACTTCAATCAATAGCTAACAAAAATGACATTTCCTTTATTATTGGAACTATATTTAAAGAAAAAGAAATATACAATAGAGCAATGTTGTTTCAGCCTAATAGTCAAATTGAGTTCTATGATAAGCGTGCCTTGTGGGGATGGGATAAGGATAATTTCACAAAAGGCAGTAACAATGGAATATTTGAAATGGAAGGGATAAAATTTGGAATAAGAATTTGTTTTGAAATCAGATTTCCTGAATTCTTTCGAGAACTATACAAAAGAAATACAGATATAAATCTAGTTCTATTTTATGATGTAGCAGATATAGATGATAACGAAAGATATAACATGATTAAAGGACACTTACAAACTCGAGCAGTTGAAAATGTTACTACCACTATTTCTGTAAATGCTATTTCACCATTTCAAACGGCTCCGACAATGGTCCTTGGAAAATCGGGTCAGTGTATAAAAGAATGTGTTAGAAATAAACCTGAACTTTTGATTTATGATTTTGAAAAGACAGAGAATGATTTCGGTGAAAATGGAAGGATATCAATATCTGATATGTTGATTGAATAGAGTGCGATTGATGTTTCAAGACAATGAATTGGTTAACTTCCAGTTGTGCGCCCAGCTAAGGGTGTGTAGTCAAGCCGGTGGGATTCCGGTTTATCCAAGGTTTAGCAAACCAGATAATAGCGAGTCTTGGGATGATGCCGGTAACGGCATCTGACAAGCGTAGACAGCAAGAAAGCAGGGTTGAATAGTGATTGAGCTTCGAAACGTTAACTTCAGTCGGTCGACGTCTTAACTGGTGCGGAAGACAATATCATGTAATGCGATATGGCGAGTGTTATGTGGCACTGTGGAGTCAGAGAACCAATCATGTTTTACATTATGAATACACATCAACTGGGGAGAACCTGCCATTTCTCGAAGAAGAGTATGAAATTGCAACTGAAAACGGAGTATTTCAAATGAATGGTAGGTGGTCGGACAATCCCATAGTACTGTAGAAAACCTGGTGTACATTCTGCCCAATGGGAACAATGACGCAGGGTATCTGTAAATTAAAAAATAATGAAAATAAGTAATACTATAAGGTGATTTATAAAAGGCATATGTCAATAATATTATTGACATATGCCTTTTATAGGACTATTATATAAGAAAAGCGAGAAAGGAGCAGTTTATGCCGAGACCAGTAAAATGCAGAAAAGTCTGTCATTTTCCCCAAATTTTAGAATTTCTTCCGGCAGATGATAATGAGAAAAAAACACCCATTGTTCTGACAATAGATGAGTACGAGACAATTCGTCTTTTGGACAAGAATGGTTATAGTCAGGAGCAGTGTGCAGCAGCTATGCAGATCGCAAGAACAACTGTTCAACGAATTTACGAGATTGCCAGGAAGAAAATAGCAGATGCACTCATTGATGGACATCCACTCAGAATCGAGGGCGGGGATTTCAGAATTTGTGATGGTCAGAGCAGCAACTGCAGCTTTGGAGGATGTTACAAACAGGAAATTTACAAAAAATACGCAGAAGAAAAAGGAGAAGGTATCATGAGAATAGCAGTAACATATGAAAATGGACAAATTTTCCAGCACTTTGGACACACAGAGACATTTAAGATTTACGATGTAGAGGAAGGAAAAGTAGTACATTCAGAAGTAGTAGATACGAATGGAAACGGACATGGCGCATTGGCAGGAGTTCTTAATGCATTGAACGCAGATGTTTTGATCTGTGGCGGAATCGGAGGCGGTGCACAGACAGCGTTAGCGGCAGCCGGTATTAATCTTTTCGGAGGAGTTTCCGGAGATGCAGATAAAGCGGTAGAAGCTTTTATCAATGAAACACTTGAGTATAATCCGGATGTGAAGTGTTCTCACCATGAGCATAACCACGGGGAAGGACATACATGTGGCGAGCATGGATGTGGAAGTCATAGCTGTCATTAAGAAGAATAAAAAATACAACACGAAAGGATGCGTCAAGGTAATGCAAGAATTATCGTGATACATCCTTTTGTATTTGGATTGATTTTCAAAAAGATATTTCAGGTAGGAACTTTCAGGAAAACGCTGGTTTGCAGGCAGAATAATGTTATGTTATAATTATGTGGTAATTTGTCAAACATTTTGTTTAAAGGAGGTCAAATAATGAAATTGTGGAAAAAGGGAATTATACTTGGAATGGTCGTTGCACTTGCAATTGTCTGTGTCCCGGAAATGTATGTGAAAGCGGATGAAGTGCCGACTGTAAAGGCATCAGTAATCAGCAGTGCAAATCTGATTGAGGATCAGTCAGCGGTACGATCTGTTCCGGTTACGGTTAACCCGGATGAAAAGGCAAAGGATTTCTTTCGATTTACCGTGAATGAAGATTCCTGGGTGTATGTTGCAGGTTCACTTACACTGAATGATGGTAATGGAATTACAGAATGTCATGTATACCGGGATGAAGCTCGTACAAAAGAGGTGGGAGCAACCGAGTGGGGCGATGTAACTGTCCAGGTATATCCAGAACAATTTACAACTTTTCTGAAAAAGGGAACTTATTATATAGAGACTACAACAACTAAGACACCGGGAAATTCATTATGTGATGCGAAGGTTAATACCTTTATCTCCACTATTCCGGTAAAGAAGGTTTTCACAGTATCTGTCAAGAATGACAAGAAGAAGCAGAAAGCGACAATTACCTGGAATGCGAATGTATTGGGCGAATATGCAAAACAGGCACAATATCAGCCGGGTAATATTTCGTTAACAAAAGTAAATGACAGTCATGTCTGGAAAATTTTATATGGAACAGGAAGCGGTAAATGTAAGAGCCTGAAAATCGGGAAAAATAAATTTACAGTTTCGAAAGTAAAAAAATGTACGATTATGCTGGAAGATACCAATGGATCCAGATGGTCGGTGGTTTTAAATACGGGAATTAAGTCTTCAAATAAAAAATAATAGGTCTTAATATTGGCAGGGGTTATATTTTCATAGTATAAAGGCTGCGTTTGAAAATATTCAGTCTGCTTTCCTAAAAAAGACTTTGAGAGAGTGATATCTTTCAAGGTCTTTTTTGTTTGTAAATTCAAAGGAAAAAAGAATGGGCGAGCGGAATTATGAAGCGTTTAAGGAATAAATCAATTGTGATTCTGGATGGTGTAGCTAGGAAAACATAGGGAAACAGTTTCGTTAATAATTCACAAAAATTTCTCTATTGTGCCTATTTAATGGAAAATGTTGTGAAATATCTATAAATAATGCGAACTAAATTAGTAAAAACTACCATAAAATCAGAGAAAACGATTACCTAAATAAGAATTGACCGGAAATTTCATGTGAAATATAATCAGCTTATCAAACATAAAGCGCGCAGATTGTTTTGGAATACAACAGTGAGTGATGATGTATAGGAGGAGAACTTATGAGTAAAGTGATAAAAAGAGTTGCAACCTTTTGCTTCATGGCAGTATTGCTGATTGCAATGATACCACAGACAATCAAAGCAGATGAAACATCTGATGCGAAAAAAGCAGTGTATGTGCAGGTGCCGAAAGACTGGGAGGCTCCATGCGTGTGGGCATGGGATGATGATGGCAATAATGCATTTGAAGCATGGCCGGGGGAAGAGATGGATGCAGATACCACAAATGAAGGTTGGTATTATATTTGGGTTCCGGCTTGGGCCAATCATGTGATTGTAAATGCAAATGAGGGCAATGTCCAGACGGCAGAACAGGTTCTGGAAGGAGAGAAGGATTGCTGGATTACAGTAACGGATGCAGATAATGCAAACGTGACATATGATAAACAGACAAAAGGAAAAACTCCGGAATATGTTGAAAAATTTGCAATTCATGCAAAAGTAGATGATAGTTGGAAAAATCCTTGTCTTTGGGCATGGTCAGTACCGGATGGAACGAATGCATTTGATAAATGGCCGGGCATGGAAATGAAGCAGAATGACAATGGCTGGTATACAGCAAAAGTTCCAGTATGGGTAAATTCTATTATTATCAATGCAAATGATGGAAGCGTTCAGACAGAGGATATTTCTATTGATGCAGCAGAAGTGTGGGTAACGGTAGATGCAGATGGGAAGGCAGAATTTAGCTATACTGATCCGGATAAACAAGAAGTTCCGAATATAACAGTACATGTTATGGCACCGTCTGATTGGGATTCACCTTGTCTTTGGGCATGGTCGGCACCAGATGGAACGAATGCATTTGGCTCCTGGCCTGGTGAAGCTTTAGAAGAAGGGGAAAATGGCTGGCTTGTAAAGGAAGTTCCTGGTTGGGTAAATTCCCTGATTGTGAATGGAAATGAAGGAAGTGTTCAGACAAGCGATATTTCTGTTGATACAGGAAAAGATGTCTGGCTTGTTGTCAAAGATGCAGAGAATTTTGAGGTAAGCTATGAAGAACCACAGGTAGATACGACAGAAGATGTTCAGGCAACAGAAGATGCGACAGAGGCACCGGAAGTAACGGAGAAATCCGATAGTAGCAATGCAATGCCAATCATACTTATGATTGTAGTTGCAGCGGTTGTTATTGTTGTAATTGTGGTTGTAATAAAAAAGAAAAAAGCGAAAAACAAATAATTAAGAAAAGTCATATGTAAAAGACAGGAGGACAGAAGTGAGAAAAAAAGTTAGAAGTAAATTGATGTCAATGGCACTTGTATTTACCATGGCAGCCGGATTGCTGAGCGGATGTGGTGGAAACAATGTGGCTGAGGCTGATAAAAATACCATAACGATTTGGCACGATAAAGAAGATGCAGTGGCGGAAGTCCTTCAGAAGAAACTGGAGGAGCTGGAACCGGATGTGCATGTGGTACTGGAAAAGAAAAGCGATTTGACGGAAAGCTTAAAGATGATCGGAAGTGATCCAAAGGCGGCACCTGATATGTATTTCTTTGCGCATGATAAGATTGGCGTATATGCAGAGATGGGGATCCTTGCACCGATTACGGATATTATTCCAAAAGAAGAGTTGAATGTATATATGGACAATACTTTGGAGGCAGCTACATATAAAGGCGAAATTTACCAGCTTCCTGTCTATTACGAGACTTTACTGTTTATGTATAACAGGCGTTATATGAAGGATGATGAAGTGCCAAAAACTACGGAAGAACTTTATCAGTATATGCAGGATAATACAGCTGGCGGACACTATGGATTTGTGGAACAGCATAGTACGCCGTATTATGCAGCCGGCTGGATTAATGGCTTTGACGGAACTATTTTATCAGATGATGGTACACCGGGACTTGATTCAGAAGAAACGATAGCTGCATTAAAATATCATAAAAAATTTGTGGATTTAATGCCGGGAGAGACAGAGTATGCAACGGTAAATACATTGTTCAAGGAGGGAATGGCTCATTCTACAATTGCTGGTCCTTGGCTTGTTCCAACAGTAAGAGCGAACGGAATGGATGTCGGGGTTGCATCAATGCCGGTAATTGATGAGACAGGAAATCCAATTTCTCCGTATATGGGAGTACAGGGAATTCATGTGTTAAAAAATGCGGCAGAGAACAAAAAGAGTGCTGTAGAAAAAGTGCTTAGAGCTCTGATGGATCCGGAAGTGGAAGTTGATCTTGCAAAAGCAAGTGGATGTGCACCGGCAATGGAAAGCTGCTATGAAATGGATGAAGTAACTTCTGATGAAGTTGTTATGGCAATGCGTGATACAGCAGAACATGCAATCCCAATGCCAAATGTCCCGGAAATGGATGTTATGTGGACGGTTGTTGGCAACCTTCTGACGGATGTAAATATGAGTGGAAAAGATGTAACAGAAAGTGCAAAGGCGGCGCAGCAGGAGGCACTGCAGTTGATTGAAAGTATGAGGTAACAAATTGAAGAAAAAAAATAAAAAAGAAATGCTGTTTGCTTATTCCTGGTCAGCACCATCTTTAATACTTATTCTGCTAATTGTAATCTTTCCGATTCTGTATACCGGGTATATTTCATTGACGAATATGAATGTATATCATTGGAATAACTATGCATTGATCGGACTAAAAAATTATAAGGATGCTTTGCTGGTATTGGATAATGGTTTCATTCAGGCATTTTTGGTTACGATATTATGGACGGTTGTAAATATGGTTTTGCAACTGATCATTGCCTTTTTATTGGCAAACCTTTTGAATTTAAAGCGTCTGCGGTTGCGAAATGTTTACAAGACGTTATTGATATTTCCATGGGCAATGCCTGGATATGTATCAATTCTTCTCTGGAAGACGGGAATGTTCAATTCGCAGTTCGGTTTATTGAATCAGTGGTTGGCGAAATATAATATTGGACCTGTAAAATGGCTTGGTAGCGATGGTATGGCATTTTTATGCTGTACCACTGTAAACCTCTGGCTGGCACTTCCGTTTATGATAACAATTATGGATGGTGCTCTGCAAAGTATCGAAAAGAGTTTTTACGAAAGTGCAGTTTTAGATGGCGCAACATGGTTGCAAAAAATGTGGTATATTACGATTCCGATGATAAAACCGATTATTGCACCATCGGTTGTGATTACGACGTTTACAACATTTAAACAGTTCGACATTATCTTTCTGCTGACGCAACAGGTGGGAGCAAAGACTGGGTCTAATCTGCAAACGATTCTGACTTATGCATATGAAAAAGCGTTTATTACAAACAATTATGGTTATAGTTCTGCAATATCTATGATTATATTTGCAATTCTTATCGTATTTTCTGTATTAACGAATATGAAACCAAAGGAGGAGACGAAATAAGATGAAAAAGCGAACCAAAGAAAATATCGGACTAGTCATTGCCAATATCGTACTTATCCTATTGTGTTTTATGGTATTAATTCCAGTTTTATATGCTTTTTCGGTATCACTTAATGCAGATAACAGCTTGCTGAGTGCAAATTTTTCGTTCTTGCCAAAGCATTTTACATTGGCAAATTATAAAGCAGTATTTACCGAAAAACCGATTATGCTATGGTTGAAAAACAGTCTGGTATTAGCAATTGTTACTCTGGGTATTTCTCTTGGAACCGGAATTCCCGCAGCCTATGTTTTCTCCAGAAAAGATTTCCCGGGAAGAAGGGCCATTCTTAGGATGTTAATATTGCTGTATGCATTTCCTTCGTTACTTTCTATGACGGCATTGTATAAATTATTGTCACCAATGGGATTGATCAATACCAGAACAGGACTGATTATTGTATATACAGGAACGATGGCTGTGTTTGCGTTATGGAATATGAAAGGATATTTCGATACCATACCAGTAGAAATAGAAGAAGCGGCAATGATTGATGGTGCAACACAATTGCAATTGGTAACCAAAATTGTCTTGCCTCTCGCAAAACCCACTATAGCAGTAACAGCTATGATGGTTCTCATCTATGTGTGGAATGAATATATTTTTGCAATTAATTTTATGACGGGGTCGGATACTTATACATTGGCAGCAGGATTATATTCCCTGCAGGCAACAGAGATGAGTGGAAGCTGGCCAATATTTGCAGCAGCCTCTATTGTGGTATCGATTCCGATTCTGATCGTGTTTTTTGCACTTCAGAAGAATATGACAACCGGACTTACCTCCGGAGGAGTAAAAGGATAAGAAAGGCTGGGCAGAAAATGAATAAAAGTGCAATTTTACATATACCTATGTCACAGTATGCGTATGGCACAGATGAAGAGCATGTGACAATTCGACTTCGTACAGCAAAAGATGATATCAGACGATGCCGTCTCTATTTTGGAGATCGGGCATGTCGTCTGACTCCGGTTATTTTTACGGAAGCAGAAATGCATGTAGTGGCAAGTAGTGAATTGTTTGATTATTATGAAGTGAAGTTGTCACATCCATATAAGCGTTTGTGCTATTATTTTTGTTTGGAAAGCGAGAGAGAAAAGATCTATTATTATGGAGATTTTTTCAGCACAAAGTTAGTAGATGACAGGTCAGAGTATTATCAGCTTCCATTTAATCATAGAGCGGATATTGTGAGACCGCCGGAATGGGCAAAAGATTCAGTAATTTATAATATTTTTCCGGACAGTTTTGCTACAGATACAACTTATATTAGCGGGAAAAAAACAGAAAAAATTTTTGATGGAAATGTCGTAAGGGGAAAACTTGGGGGCTGTATTAATGGTATTACCAAAAATGTAGACTATCTTAAGAATCTTGGTGTGAATGCAATTTACATCAATCCGATATTTGCGGCAGGAGAATATCATAAATATGATTTGTTGGATTATTTTCATATAGATCCTTGTTTTGGTTGTAATGATGATTTTAAGAAATTGGTAGATACTTTTCATGCCAATGGAATTCGGGTTATTATTGATGGTGTATTTAACCATTGTGGCTGGCATTTTCCGGTGTTTGAAGATGTTGTGCAAAAAGGAGAGCAGTCGGATAAAAAAGATTGGTTTTATGGATTGCATTTTCCGGTTGTACGTCCTGAGAATCCGGAAGAATATCCAAATTATGAGTGTTTTGGATATGAGCGTATGATGCCGAAACTTAATACAGCAAATCCGGAAGTTGCGGACTTTATCTGTAAAGTGGGTCGATATTGGGTTGAAAAATTTCATATTGATGGATGGAGATTAGACGTGGCAAGTGAGATTAACGATGCTCTGTGGCGTAGATTCTATCAAGAAATAAAAGAAGTAAATCCAGAAGCCATCTTGATTGGAGAGGTTTGGGAAACGGCAAATCACTGGTTAGATGGAACTATATTTGATTCTACAATGAATTATGATTTCCGGAAGCATTGTAAACGATTTTTCGGAGAAGAAAGCATAAGTAGTGAAGCCTTCGATGGCCGAGTTACTGATATGAGAATGAGATATCGGGAGCAGACCGTTTTTGCACAACTGAATTTATTAGACAGCCATGATGTGAGCAGATTTTTTTCCCTATGTAATGGAAATGAACGTCAGTATAGGCTGGCGCTTATTTTTCAGATGACATTTCCAGGAATGCCGTCCATCTTTTATGGAGATGAGCTTGGATTGGAAGGAATTCAAGAAGCTGACTATCGACAGCCTATGCCTTGGAATAAAGTAAAAGCTTATAAAGAAAATGAATCCGATTCTCTTTATGTATTTATGCGAAACCTAATTTATTTAAGAAGAAGTGAAAATGTATTACGCAGAGGGGAATTTCGAACTGTATATACTCAGAAAAATGGGGGTCTTTATATTTATGAAAGATATAGTACACAAGAGCGAATTCGTGTTATCATAAATAGAAATCAAGAATCTGTGGGTATTGGGGCATTTTTAATAAAATCAGGCAACGGTCAGAGTGAAATACTAGCAGAGCATGGACTCATAGGATGTAAATTAGAGGGTTATGGTTATATACTTGTAAAGGAAAAATAAAAAGAATGCCATAGCAGGAAGGGTAGAAAATGGCAGTTACGATTAAGGATGTAGCAAAGCAGGCAGGGGTATCCACTGCGACAGTTTCAAAGGTGATGAATGGCTCTTATTCTATTTCACAGGAGACCGTAGATCGAGTTAAAAGGGTCATGCAGGAATTGGATTACCATCCAAATCTGCGGGCAAGAAATTTTGTGAAGCAATCTACAAAGACCATTGTATTTGTGACTTCGCTCGGAAAAAATGCAGGATTTTCCAATCCACATATGTTTGAAATGGTATGTGGGATAGAACATGTTCTGACAGAAAAAGGATATAGTCTTATTTTAAAAAGCATGTCTTCCATAGAGGCAAGAGACTATATTCACAGGGCGGCAGAAGAAAAAGAAGCAGATGGTTATATCATACATGCGGCTGTTATTTCAAAGGAACTGGATGAGATGATTTTTCAAGAAGCTATTCCTCACCTTGTAATTGGCAATCCAAATTTTACAAGTCATTTTTGTTGGATTGATATTGATAATCGTCTTGCAGGAGAATTGGCAGCCAAGCATTTGCTGGAGCAGGGATGTCAGTCATTGGGATTTATTGGAGGAACGGAAGAAGATAAGATTTCCATGCATCGTCTGGATGGTGTTTTGTCTGTCCTGAATGAACATGATGTATTGGTCCCGAAGGATTATGTGCAGCGTGGAGAGTCTCAGTGTGATAGTGGATATGAAATGACAAAAGAGGTTCTTTCCGGTAAGGCAAGACCTGATGGTATTATCTGTGCAAACAATTATATTGCTTATGGCTGCGTTAATGCTCTTCACCATGAACAAATAGAAATACCAACCGATATAAAGGTTATAACTTTTGATGATTATCCGTTTTCCCAGATATTGAAACCGCAATTAACAGTGGTAAACATTGATATGTATGACATGGGAATACAAGCAGGAAAGTATATTCTACAGAAAATCAGAAAGCCAAATCTATATGCCCAATCTTATATTACTATACCGACATTGATTGTGCGGCAGTCAACTTAATAGAAAAACCTGGTATTATGATGCAGATCAAAAAAATATGATTCATTAAGTTTCAAGTATACACGTGGGAGTGAAGGCTCTCGGTTGTATACTTGGAGCTTTTTATTTTGGAGTAAACGACAATTCTTTTTATTAAAAATGGAAGACTTAATCAACCTAGGCCGATGGCAATTGGGATTTATACGGTGCGCTTATTTGCCGTTGTTTTATGTTCTGACCTATAACAGTTCGGATAGCGCTTTTGACAGAGCTTCGCATGCACAAGGAATTTCGTCTTCTTCTAGAGAGCTAAAGCCCAGTAGAAAGATATCTTCAGAAGTTGGTCTGGAATGAAAATACTGTTGTACACCATAAATGGAAATCTCTTTATTCTTTAGCGCATCAATGAGCTTTTGCTGGTTGGTGCAGTTACGGATGCGGACAATGATATGAGAGCCGGCTGATAATTTCAATGCCGTATTGGGTGCCAGGCACGAGGATTATGGAACAGATGCTGGACTTGCGAAATAGTAAGTGCTATAAAATCGGTGAAAAGAATCTGGTAACGAGGGATAATGATTTTGAAATGGCTACAGGCAATGTGAATGGAATAATGGGTTATGATTCGAGGATAAGGATAAAGGGAACAAATAAGGTGGATAGCACAAAATCACCCATCAAAGAGGGATTTGTTTCAATCTGAGAAAGAGTTTTTCACAGATGAGTTACATAATATGCACTAAAAAGGAACCTGCATAAAAACAGATTCCTTAAGTGAGGGAAAATCCCTGTCGAAGAATGGAAGTCCAGTTACTTTTCTGATAGAGAAATCGGACTATGATTACAGTCTGCTTTTCTTCATCAATGGTATAAAAGGCAAGGTAATTATTGATTATCGCAAAACGAATGTCCCAGCTTGCCAGTACCGGATCATCTACCAGACAAAACTTCTGTGGCAGGTCGGCTAGTGAGCCTATCTGTTCAGTCGCAGCATCTAACAGATTATCTGCGGCATCGGGATTTCTGAGGGTAAATTGGATGTAATCCGCAGCACGCATAATATCGTGTTCTGCGGTGGAAGTGATATGAACTTGATAGCTCATCGGTTGCGGCGGCTCCTGATATCAGCCATAGCTTCGGAAAATGGTCTGGTGTTGCCTGTGGCAATATCGTCCATTCCTTCCTTGAGCTGGCTGTAAAGTTCAAAGCGGCTGGTCAGTTCTTCGTAGGTTTCAATGCTCATGACGGCAAGGTCGCCTTTTCCATTCTTTGTGATGAAAACTGGTTCAGGATAATTATGACAAAATGTAGAAATTTCATTGTAATTATTCCTTAAATCAGCACTTGATTTGATTGCTGGCATAAAAACACCTCCTCATTCCATAACAAAATTATACACAAATTTTGTTATGGAGTCAATGGATATACCATTAGTGTTAGCAGGATAAACACAACTATTCATATGTATCTGACCGTGAGGTCGGGAACAGACCCGTTGGGTGATGTTCCCGGTGGGCTTTCACTGCTGCATACATAGCGGATCTATACTGTCCTTTATATTGTTCCAAAGTCCATGTACCACTGAAACGTTTATCTTTATCCTCCTACTTCGACTTCTCCCTCTCAGGATTTCTTACCAGCTGTCTGTTTGAGTTCTCCTCTTTCTGCGATTCATCGGCATATTCAAGCTCATTTGTCTGCTCCCTGTCAATTTTTGCTCTGCCTCATCCTGCATAGAAAATCTTCTGTCAGTTTCGCATCTCCACCCGGATGATTATGATTTTGAGGTTAAAGCTTACGCCTCCACAAACACGGTTTGTACGATTCTGTCCATTGTGCTTGCCGTCTGTGCACTTGTTTTGGGCATAGGATTCTTACCTTCTCTTGTAGTGTGCCTGATTTGGATTGTAAATCAGTCTGTATATTGCAAGGAAGCGTTAAAGTATTCAAAGGCAGGAAATAAGATTTCATGATGGAAACGCAGGAGGACAGGCAATGGGAAGTTATTTGGTGATTATTGCTGTGCTGATTATCTTTTTCTGTATCAGGAGAAGAAGGCGAACAGCAGCGGTTGCGTGGCAGATACTAAATCGATGTATCGCATTTTTATCGTGGAAGATGATGAAATCATTGCAAGAACAGTAAAAAGTCATCTGGAAACGATGTCGGACGAATTGAGAAAGAGTACGATATTCCATTAGAAGAAGATTTAAGAAAGAATTTTTCGAGAATCCGAAGACAGACCGGTTACGGAAGTTTTTACAAACTTTTACTTACGGGAGTGGAGAGGATAAAGAACGGACATACTAACAAAAAAGTTGGAGGTATGTCATGAAACCCAAAAATTATACGGATAAATCAGCGATGCTTGTAGGAACGGATGCAGATCCGGTTACCGCAGGACCAAAATATTTTGCGGAGAACACACCGGAACAGGAAAAAGAAAATGCAGAAATCCGGCAGAGCAGTATGTACAACGACAAAAACCGCGCACGCATAGATAACAACCAGTTTTTTGAAACGAGAAGTAATCCTTTGAGCAGCAAAGGGAATTGAGGATTTGCTTGACAAAGGTTCTGTCCGAACATCATAATGAATGATAGAGATATCATGTAAAACAGGACGGAGCATAGTATGAATCAGATTTGCAGGGACATTTTCCGGGCGATTCATGAGGGAAAGTGGCTGAAAATCGAATATCGGAACAAAGCGGATCAGATTACAAAATACTGGATTGGAATCCGTGATCTTGATCCGGCAAAACGTACCCTCAAAGTAGATGGTCTGCACCTTGGAATGTATACACTGGGGGAATATGACAAAATTTTTGTGGATTCCATTCTGTCCACGGAAGTCATTGAAGGAACGTACTGTCCGGAAAACAGGCAGCTGATCGAAGATATCGAGATGCATCCGGAGCGTTATAAAACTATTTTTTCCAGCTCTGCAAATCTGAAAATACTAAATTATCTGGAACTGTGTAACCGCATGGATACGACGCCTTACATCACCGATTATGATCTGATCCATTATATTGATGGGGATCGTGTGAAAAACGGACGGTATGCACTTAACGATCAGCAGTTTCAGGAGGTCGTGTCAAATTTCCAGTATTCCCTGTCTCACGAAAAGAAAAAGAGCACCAATTTAAGAATTAAGAAACTGGCACTCAATGTATTGAGTATTCATACGGCGAAGGGGCTGTATGTTCTGGCATACCGGAACCTGAACCTTGATGTGAAAAACAGAGTGTTTCAGCCGGATGAAGATATCACAGTCTGCACACAGTTTGGCATTGACGGACAGACGGAAAATGCGCGTAAATTTCTGGATGCGGACGAGTACGAACTGCTGGAAGATTTTGAAAACAATCTGGAAAAAATCAAAGATGCGATTACCGGTCATGGCGGGCAAAAGCCAGTCGTAGATGATATGCCGTATGTGCTGGGGCTTGGGATGGATGTAGTGCTGAATCTGCATGACGAGTACAAAGCCATACTTGATATGTTTGAAAAGCAGCAGGTTACTTATCCAGTCAAAGCCTTCTTCGGGGAATTGTTAGAACGGCCGCGCCGCACCAAGGCGTATCCGATTGCACTGATCAATCAGAACATCAATCTGGATCAGCTGCTGGCAATCAACAACGCCATGAAATATCCGCTTGCCTACATACAGGGGCCACCGGGCACGGGAAAAACAAATACGATCATTAACACAATAGTAACGGCGTTTTTTAACAATACGACCGTTTTATTTGCGTCCTACAATAACGTTCCAATCGACAATGTATTTGAAAAACTGACACATCTTGAGTACCATGGACAGACCATTCCGTTTCCGGTACTGCGGCTTGGGAATATAGACAAAGTTAAAGCTGCAATCAGCTACATCAACCGCCTGCGAAATCAGGTGCAGACCGTAAAAATATTTACGTCCACGCTCGATAAGCGCAAGGATGACCGGGTTGACCGTGCAAAACGTCTTTCTGCGAGACTGAAAGAGTATGAGGAAATTCTGGATTTAAAGGAGCGGAAAGAGACACTTTCGCATCTGATGGAATACCAGGAACATATCAAAAATGCCATGAACCTGCTCCCGTTTCAGATGGACCTGCAGGGATACCAGATGGAGAGGCTCGATCAGAGAATCCACCAGATTGGCGAAATTTCTGATTCGGATGCCCTGCAGCTTCTCGACCGTAACGAAGAAGAATTTTATCAGTATTTATTTTATACGTCTGCGCGTTATATCAAGACACTTGAGGAGCCAAAATATCAGGAACTGCGGGAGATTTTAGATTCCGGTGAAAATCCGGCGGCACAGGCGCTTGCATTCAACAAATACATGCAGAAATCCGAAAATGTAAAGAAGCTGCAGCGTGTTTTTCCGGTTATTATCACTACCTGCATATCGGCACATAAGATCGGGGAACCGGAGCCGCTGTTTGACATGACCATTATGGACGAGGCCAGCCAGTGCAATGTTGCGATCTCTCTTGTCCCGATTATCCGTGGAGAGAAACTGATGCTTGTGGGAGATCCGCAGCAGCTGAATCCGGTTATTCTGCTCGGAGAACTGATCAACCGCAAGCTGCGACGGCGGTATCATGTGGCAGAGGAATATGATTACAGAAAGAATTCGATTTACAAAACGTATCTGGCATGTGATGCGGTGAGTGATGAAGTGCTTTTGCGCAGCCATTACCGCTGCAACAGAGAAATTATTGGATTTAACAATAAAAAATATTACAATTCCAAACTGCAGATCTGTTCAAAAAGCAAAGAGCCGGAGCCACTTGTCTATGTAGATGTAAAAAGTGACCGTGCCGAGATCAAAAATACATCTCCGGCGGAAGCAGACGAGGTCATTGCATACGCGAAGCAGAACACGGACAAAAGTATCGCGGTGATCACACCGTTTGTAAACCAGCGGGCACTGATCGAGCAGGCGATCAAAGAAAACCACCTCGAAAATTTAGTCTGTGGAACGGTGCATGCTTTTCAGGGAGATGAAAAGGATGTGGTGCTTTTTTCCACGGCACTGTCCGACCGCACCAATGTCGGTACCTATCAGTGGCTGAAAAACAATAAGGAACTGATCAATGTTGCAACCTCACGGGCGAAAGACAAACTTGTTCTGCTCGCAGACAGCAAAGAACTGGAGCGTCTGCATGCAGGACAGGCAGACGATGATCTTTATGAACTTGCGCAGTACATCAAAACCAACGGGAAGTCAGAGATCACGGAAAAACATATCAGTTCCCGTGCACTTGGCATCCAGCCGTTTTCTACCGCTACCGAAAATGCGTTTCTCGAAAACCTGACGCATGCGCTCGAAAATATCTGGCTTTCCCAGAGTAAGTATGTGATCCACAAAGAAGTTGCCATATCGCAGGTGTTTCAGGACAACATGACATATGATGATCTGTTTTATATGGGGCGCTTTGATTTTGTTGTGTACGAAAAACAGGGAAAAAAGGAACTGCCGGTTCTGGCAATCGAACTTGACGGGAAAGAGCATTTCGAGGATGCGGTGGTGCAGGAGCGCGACCGGAAGAAAAATGCCATCTGTCAGGCACACAATATGGAGATTATACGGGTGGAGAATTCTTATGCCAGAAGGTATAATCATATTAAGGGAATTCTGATGGATTATTTTTCGAGGGTGCATTAAAAATGATTTATGTTAATGCTTTGTGGAATATTCATATATGGAAAATGTGTGTAGTTCTGGAGCTTAAAAGTTAATTTATGTTATACTTAAAAAGATGCGGATATTAGGAGAATAGTATGTTTTTTATTTTGGGAATCACAGATGGCAGGAAAGATTTTGAATTTACCCAGACCATGATCTGTAATATATGCGGAAAATATGGAAGGTATCAGGTTTTTATGACCTATACAGTGCTTTCGCTTTTTTTCATACCTTGTTTCAAATGGAATAAGCATTATTATGTGCAGACGAGCTGTTGTGGCACTTTATACGAACTTGATCCGAAAATTGGAAAACAGATTGCGAGAGGTGAGCAGGTGGAGATTCTGCCACAACATCTGTCGCAGGTGCGTAAGGGTGGCAGTTGGAATCGATACAAACGCTGTGCACAGTGCGGGTATGAGACGGCAGAAGATTTTGAATTCTGTCCGAGGTGTGGGAAACGATTTTAGGAGAGCGTGACAGAAAGGGGTTGGTAGAGATGGCAGATAGAACAAAGGCTGAGCCTGTATTAGATCGACATGTAGAAATCTACGAGAGTATGACAGAGACCCTTATTTTTGGAAAAAATAAATTTGATCGTATGGATATGGCATTTGTTTCAAAGATTTCTTCTATGAATTATGGAACACATCATCGTGTAATACTGATAGGATTTCAAAAGCAGAAAACTGAAAGAATATTGCAGAACATTCAGCGGATATTGAAGGAGGCATATGGAATTATGCTAACTACAGTATGGCAAAATCTTATTATAGGAATTTTACCTGAATCACAGATTGATGTTGGCAGCATAAAAGAGGTTTATCACGGAATAGAGAAAGAAACTGGAGAATTGAAAATTGCTGTAAGTACAATTAAATGTCGGTTAGAGGAGAGTAATCAAGGATTTCAGGAGGCAGTCCGAACCTATGACATGATTGATACTATGCGTAAATACAGCGAAAAAATCATGTTGTATGAGGATCTTGGAATTTTTGGATTGTTATATGATTTAAAAGAACCAACGGTATTTGAAGCATATTATAAAGGGGTATTCCAGGAACTATGGCATTATGATGAGATTCATGAGACACATTTGTTTGAAACATTAGAATGTTATTTTCGAAATGAATGTGATAAACAAAAAACGGCCAAAGAGTTATTTATTCATGAAAATACGCTCCGATATCGCATTCATCAGATTGAGGAAACTATGGATAAGGATCTTAAAAATGTAAATGTAATTACCGATATTGTTACAGCTCTTAAGGTGAGGAGGATGATGCAGATTCTGGATAATGTATAAATCATATTGTATTCTTCTATAATAGATTCAGATTTTTTTGTTTTACAGAACATTGTATGTGATATGTGAAGTTGCTATAATTGCGTTAAACAAAGCAAAGGCGCTTGGTTGAATCGCTTGGATTCAGTCAGGCGCCTTTTGTAGTTATTTACAAGTATAGGAGGAATCAAACATGGGATTAACTTATGAACAGAGTCTGGAGCATTTTTTGAAAACATTTCAAAAGTCAAAAGAAATGAGCGATGAAGCGGCAAAATATATTCCGGGATCATATAGCAGAAGAAGTTTTAATTATGGTCCTCATGCTATTTATGTGAACAATGCAAAAGGAGCATATGTTTACACGGTTGATGGGAAAAAATTACTGGATTTCAATAATAATTTTACGGTAAGTGTTCTTGGATATCAGAATGAGGCTGTGGATCAGGCATTGATTGAAACTATGAAGAAAGGGTTTTCTATTGGAAATCCCACAGAAGAAGAAGGCGAGTTGGCGCGCATGTTATGTGAGCGAATTGATTCTTTTGAAAAAGTGAAATTTTTCTGTTCTGCATCTGAGGCATGTGTGGGTGCACTTCGAATTGCAAGAGGGTATACAGGAAAGACAAAAGTTGCAAAGATGGAAGGCGGTTATCATGGATTTTTAGATGATTTTTCATTCTCCGCACATCCAAATGCGTCAAAAGCGGATGACGATCTGGAACATATTGTTCCACAGCCAGAGTCAGCGGGCATACCTGCCAATCGAGCAGAGGATGTTGTGCTTTTAACACAAAATAATATTGAAGTGAGCGAAAAATTGATTCGGGAACATGCGGATGAATTAGCCTGTGTTGTAATGGAACTGCAGTCTGGGTCCGGCGGAATTGTAACATTGGATAAAGCATTTGTTAAACGTATACGCGAGATTACCAAAGAACTTGGTATTGTTTTGATTTTTGATGAGACAATTACTATTCGTGCATATAAAGGGGGATTACAAAGTTGGTATGGTGTGAAACCAGACCTGACAATTTCAGGAAAAACATTGGGTGGCGGCATTCCACTGGGTGTCGTAGGAGGTTCCAATGAAGTTATGGATGTTGTCACAAAAGATATTGTGCAGATGTCAGGAACACATCATGGACACCGTTTGGCATGTGCTGCGGGAATTGCAATTCTAAAGCAATTGGATGATGTGGCCTATAAACGTTTGAATAGTATGGGAGAGCGGATAAAAAATGAATTGAATATCTGGGCGAAAGAGAAGAAGATTCCGTTTATTGTATTTGGCGAATCATCGGTACTTGGTTATGCATTTACCAGAGAAATTGGACAGACCATCCGTACACACCGTGATTACTGGCTGAAATCAGATGCGCAGAAAATGCAGACATTTGCGTTAGAGATTGCAGTACGTGGATTTCTTCCAGTACATAGAGGCCAGCTCGGCTTAACGTTACCGATGGCAGATCAGGATATTACAGATTTCATTGAAACAACTAAAGATATAGTTTCGGAAATGTACGCATAAAGGAGAAAACATATGGAAGAACTGGTACGGGTGGAAGTTATCACATCTCCAACAAAACTGAATGGATTTAAAAAGGCGATTTCCAAAATCGGGGTGACAGGAATGACGGTCAGTCAGGTAATGGGATGTGGGGTTCAGAAAGGAACTCCGGAATATGAAGATGGGATTCATGATGAGATAGAATTGTTGCCTAAGCAGATGATTATGATGGTATTGGAAAAAGACAAATTGAAAAAAGTACTGGATATCATTAAAAAAGAATTGTACACCGGTCATATAGGAGATGGAAAAATCTTTGTCTCGAATATCACGGATATTATCCGTGTACGAACAGGTGAAGAAGGTACAGATGCGTTGCATTAGAGGAGGATTGCCATGGAAGGAAAGAAAAAACTTGGTCTGCCCAGTGTTGTAGCGACGGGGGTTGGTGTGATTGTAGCAACCAGTTGTCTGCTTTCACTTGGGCAGGGAGCAGGCACTATTGGAACACCATTTATTCTTTCAATGGTGTTGGCTTGTATGTTGAATTGTTTTGCAGCTTTTGGTATGGCAGAACTTAATGCACTTATGCCGAATCTGACGGGCGGACTTGCGCAGTATACATTGGCATGTGTGGGACCATTTATTACAATATTGATTATGGTGGGCGGCTATTTGTTCGGAAATACTATTGTGGCCAGTGTGGAATGTGCTATGTTTGGAAATACTCTCCTGGAGATTTTCCCACATTCTCCGATTCCGTCAGTTGCCTATTGCATTGTAGTCCTGCTTGTTTTGATTGTCGTTAATTTGAAAGGCGTGGATCTGTTTGCAAAAGTGCAGAATGTTGTGGCATATGGGTTGATTGGTTCACTTGTAATACTGGGAGTCATCGGTGCAGTAGGAGCAGGAACCGGAAAGGTAGTCGATCAGCCAGCAGTTGTAAAAGGAGATTTTAACAGTGTGATCAGTATGTGTGGGCTTGCCTTTTTCTTGTTTATTGCCAGTGAATTTGTAATCCCCATTTCTCGCGATGTAAAGAATGCAAAGAGGAATGTTCCTCTTGGAATGATCTTGAGTCTTTTAATTATTTTAGGAATGCAGTCACTTCTTGTTTTGGGATTTTGGCATTATACACCGTGGAGCAAACTTGCAGCTTCTACATCGCCGCATATACTGTATGGGACATTATTGCTTGGCAATGTTGGAAAAGTATGGATGTCCATTGTAGCTATTCTGGCAGTAATCAGTACTGTTAACTCAAATATTGCAGGTCTTTCCCATATTGCTGCGGGTATGGCGAAGATAGGTCTATTGCCGGAATTTTTTATGAAACGTAATAAAAAAGATGTACCTTACATTTCTGTATTGATTATTGGTGGAGCGATGCTGGTGATTAATGCAACCGGACTTTCAACAACGGGTAAATTATCCTTTATGATTTTAAGTGCAAGTGTGATCCTGATGATTGCTTATATTCTGGTACAGATTGATGTGTTAATTCTGCGCAAACGCTTGCCGAAAGCACCTCGTAATTTTAAGGTGCCTGGTGGTCCGGTAATTCCGGTAATTGGTATGATTGGTACGGGATGGATGGTATGGCATATTGCAGAGGACAATGCTACAAGGTTTGGCATATACCGTTTATGTCTGATTATGTTTGTCGTACTGGCGTGTTATGCAATTCCGTGGTTAAAGCTAAAAAAACAGGCATTTTTCAAATATGTGCCACTGGAAAAAGTGATGGCAATGGAGAATGATTTGTATCAGGAATATCATCATAAAACCTGATTATTCATAAGAAAAATATAAAAATATGGTACTATATATAGAAAATTCCAAAAATCAGTGCTAAAATATACACAGTTCATCCGTGCAGAAATGCGGCCTTCGGGCTTTCACATGACACTTTTTTCGATAGCGTAGGCTTAGCGGTGTTATCATGTTGAAGCGGATGAATTTTTTATGTTTACAGAAATGTGTCAGTAAGGAGCAGAACATGAACATAGCAGTTTACTGTGGATCTGATTTTGGAAATCAGGATGTATATAAAAGAGCAGCTACCGAGCTTGGGAAATGGATCGGAAAAAACAATCATACACTGGTGTATGGCGGAGGAGAATCCGGGTTGATGGGTGCTGTTGCAAAAGAAGTACATGAAGCGGGCAGTACAGTTATCGGGGTAATTCCGGGCAATGTGGAGTTTATCAAGGCGCGCCCGCAGCCGTATGTAACGAAACTCATTACCGCGGAAAATATGAGTGAGCGAAAGCAACAGATGATGGAACTGGCGGATGTGTTTCTTGCGCTTCCCGGCGGTATCGGAACATTGGATGAAATCTCTGAGGTAATCACACTCACAAAGATCGGGGTATTTCAAAAACCATGTATTCTGTTTAACCGAAACAGCTTTTATGAGCCTCTGAGAACGATGTTTACACAGATGGAGCAGGCGGGATTCTGGTGGAAAGAATCTATGCGCCATGTACTGTTTTCGGATGATCTGGAAGAGATTAGCGCATTTATTGAAACATGGGATGACGTAAAGTAACAGGTGGTTTTGACTGTTAAGCAGTGTAATGATGTAACCGGAAAGCACAGAGCGTCATGACAGTGAAATCAATTAATTAGGGATTAAGGAGAAACTGGTGAAAAAACAAAAAGGAATGATCATCACTGCGGCCGTGTTACTTGCAGCTGCCGCAGTCGTAACCGGAAGCCGTCTGATCCGGCATCCGGAAAAATCAAACACAAAAAAGTCTGAGGTTGCGGATCAGGAGAACAGTGAAAAAGAACAGGATCACAGGACTTCAGGGACAGAACTGAGTGAGAAAAAACAAAACATGAACGAACCGGATCATACGCAGAAAGAACAAAGTGTTGAAAATGCGGACTGTACCGGGAAAAGTTTCACAGAGGAAGCGTTCTATATTTCCAAAATCCCGGACGATATTTTTGAGAAGATGCAGGGAAAATCATACAAGGCAGATTGTACCGTACCGCGGGAAGATCTCCGCTATCTTCATGTGCTCCACATGGGGTTTGACGGTCAGACAAAAGAGGGAGAACTTGTGGTAAATAAAGCCATTGCAGAGGATGTCCTTGCCATTTTCAGGCAGTTGTATGAGGCAGAATATCCCATTGAAAAAGTCCGGCTGGTGGATGAATACGATGCGGATGATGAGGCATCCATGAGCGATAACAATTCCTCTGCGTTTAATTTCCGTTTCATTTCCCACACGACAAAAATCTCAAAACACGGTCTGGGCATGGCAGTTGACATCAATACACTTTATAATCCCTATGTAAAAACCGTCAACGGAAAGCTGTCGATTGAGCCTGCAAATGCAAAAGCGTATGTTGACCGGAGTGGGGATTTTCCGCACAAGATTGATCACAATGATCTGTGTTACAAGCTTTTTACCCGATATGGATTTACCTGGGGTGGGGACTGGACACATTCGAAGGATTATCAGCATTTTGAAAAAGACTGATGGAAAGTTTTGTGGGGACATATAGAGAAAAAGATGTAATGTATGTCCCATAAGAGCAAACGTGGAGGTCAATCAGAAAAGCAGATGATGGAAAATTTTTCTCTTGACATATTTTGTCAGGAGTCTATAATAGGCAACATAAAGAAAATATTGTTCACCGAAATTCGTTGACGAGAACAGCATCGTATCTTATCGTTATTTTCAGAGAGCCTGTGGGTGGTGCGAACAGGTAGTAGCCGGATATGGATGATCCTCTCTAAGAAGCGGGCTGAAAGCAGATAACTGTGAGTAAACTTCGCCGGTTTCCTCCGTTATGGGATAGCATATGTTGGTATGTGAAGTGTCACAGAGTTTTTCTGTGGAATCAGGGTGGTAACGCGGATTTTATTCGTCCCTTTCCAGAGTAGTATCTGGGAAGGGGCTTTTTTAATGTCTGAATTCGTTTTTCAGTGAACAGACCAAGGAGGAAAAGTTTATGAAAGCACTACAAAAACTCAGCAAATGGTTATCGGACTACACATCAATTGTGGTAATTGCAATTGCGGTAGTAACATTTATCGTTCCGGGAATGATGGGATGGGTAAACCATCAGTTATTTACCGATCCGGTTTCCAATAAGTTTACAAGTCAGTCAATCATCATCGGTATTATTATGTTCAGTATGGGTCTGACACTGACAACGCAGGATTTTAAGATTCTGGCACAGAGACCATTCGATATCTGTGTTGGTGCACTGGCACAGTATCTGATTATGCCGTTTCTGGCATTCGCACTGACGAAAGTGCTGCATCTTCCTGCCGGCATTGCACTGGGACTCATTCTGGTAGGTTGTTGTCCGGGTGGTGTGTCATCCAATATCATGTCGTATCTCTGTGGTGGAGATGTGGCATTTTCCGTGGGAATGACAACCGTATCCACGATCCTTTCCCCGATCATGACACCACTTATGGTTTCTCTTCTGGCAAGCGGAACCAATATTTCCATCAAGGCACTGCCAATGCTTGTTTCCATTGTGGAAACGGTTATTCTTCCGGTAGCACTGGGCTTCCTTTTAAACTATCTGCTGGGGAAAAAGAAAATGTTCAGTGAGTTACAGAAAATTATGCCGGGTGTGGCAGTACTGGGGCTGGCGTGTGTTGTCGGTGGTGTGGTATCTTCCCAGGGCGCGAAGTTCTTCCAGTCCGGAGCTGTAATCTTTGTAGCTGTTTTTCTTCACAATGGACTTGGTTATCTGCTTGGTTATGGAGCAGGAAAACTTGTTGGCATGAATACCGCCAAAAAGAGAACCATTGCCATCGAAGTTGGCATGCAGAATGCGGGACTGGCAACAAACCTTGCCACAACGACCGCACAGTTTTCCGCAACACCGGAGTCTGCGATCATCTGCGCTGTTTCCTGCACCTGGCATTCTATTTCCGGAACATTGCTTGCCGGCATGTTTGCAGCTTATGATAAACACAAACAGAAAAATGCATAAGTTTTTCTATTGACATAGACATGGGAATGATGTAACATAACGGTGTTATCTAACATAACAACGTTATGTTACATTTTTATTTACAGGGAGCGTACCATGGCAGGAAAGAAAATACATGACAGCGAGACGAAGATACACCTGATCCAATGTGCCAAAAAAGAATTTATGGAGAAAGGGTTTGCGGGGGCATCCCTCCGCGGAATCTGCCAGAAGGCGGGTGTGACCACAGGAGCACTGTATTTTTTCTTTCAGGATAAGGACGATCTGTTCTGTGAAGTAGTGGGAAATTTTATGGATCGGCTCAATGAAATTCTGCGGGAGCATTTTTCTTTTGAAGTCAGGGAGATGGAGAGCGGCAAAGCAAAAGAGCATGATGACAGCAGCGATTTTGAAGCAGTCGCACAGGTTGTTCATGAACTGTACACCTACCGGGATGAAGTGCTTCTAGTGCTGACAAAAGCGCAGGGATCAAGCATGGAACGTATGCCGGACCGGCTGGTCGATCAGATGGATGAGCACAATGCATTTATCTGTGAGGCAATGTGTAAAGCTTACCATGTGCCGATGGTGGAACAAAGCGTTGTACACTGGATGTCTCATTCACAGATCGATATGTTTATATTTATGGTAACGCACATTGATGACGAGGAAGAAGCACTGCGGTTTGCGGAAAAAGGCGTAAAATATCTGCTGGCAGGCTGGTACGGACTCGTCAGACCGTAGGCTGTCCGCATGTTTTGACGGAAGGTCGGGAAAAGAAGCACAGATCGTCCGCGTTTGGACAAAAGGTTTAGAAAAGAAGCACAGGTCTTTCGCTTTTTGCGGGAGACCTAAAAAAAGAACCAAAGGTTAGAGGAAACTAATATTAGTATGAAAAGTAAAACTAAAAAAGAAAGGGAGTTTCTATGTCAGAAGAAGAAAAGAAGTTTTTGGAAATTGTAGATTTAAAGAAAGGATTCGGAAGCGGACAGACGCGTCAGGAAGTCCTGCGCGGCATGAATTTTTCCGTTGCAAAAGGGGAGTTCTGTGTGCTGTTAGGACCATCCGGTTCCGGAAAATCCACACTGCTCAATATCATCGGAGGCATTGATAACGCCGATTCCGGTTACATCAATATCAACGGCGATAAGTTAGAGGATATGAGTGAGAAAAAGCTGACACAGTACCGCAGAAAACATCTCGGCTATGTATTCCAGATGTACAATCTGATTGGAAATCTAAACGTGAAGGAAAACATCGAAGTGGGAGCGTATCTGTCAGACAATGCGCTTGATATTGATGATCTGTTACATACGCTTGGACTTTACGAGCACCGCTACAAACTGCCGAACCAGTTGTCCGGAGGCCAGCAGCAGCGTGTTTCCATCGGCCGTGCGATTGTAAAAAATCCGGATATTCTGCTCTGCGATGAGCCAACGGGAGCACTTGACTACAATACCTCCAAGGAGATCTTAAAGCTGATTGAGGAGGTCAACAAAAAATACGGAAATACCATCATTATGGTTACACATAACGAGGCGATCAAAAATATGGCAGACCATGTGATCAAGCTCCGTGACGGTGCGGTGCGCCACAACGACATCAATACAAACAAGGTATCCGCGGAAGATCTGGAATGGTAAGGGGGCTGCTATGAAAAAAATCAAAAATCCCCTGATCAGGAGAATACCGAAAGAACTGATCGGGGACTGGAAAAAATATCTGGTTGTATTCCTGTTTCTTGTGCTCACGATCGGCTTTGTGTCCGGTATGTATGTGGCAAACGAGAGTATGATTACTTCGGCAAACGAAGGCGTGACAAAATACAAACAGGAAGACGGTCATTTTGAGTTAAAAAAACAGGCAGATGCTACCTTGCTTTCGGCAATTGAGACCGGTGAAAAAGCGGATGTTAAACAGTATTATCTGGATGAAGCAAAAAAGAAACTGGATAAAAAACTGCCGAAAAAATTTAAGGAAAAATTTGACGAAAAGTTTCCGGATAAATTTAAGAAAGAATTCGATAAAAAATTTCCGGAACAGTTTAAGAAATCCTTTGACAAAGAATTTAAAAAGCAGTTTGAGCAATCGTTTCCGGCAAAATTTGCGTCATCTTTTAAGAAGGAGTTTGATCCGAAATTTAAACAGAGTTTCGATGCAACATTTGTCAAACAGTTTGATGCACAGTTTGCAGCGCAGGTAAAACAATCCCTGCTGGCACAGGGGATGGATGCACAGACAGCGGGGCAGATGCTGGATACTGCGGTAGCACAGGCAAAAAAAGACGGAAGCTACAAAAAAGCTTACGACAGTGCATACCGTAAGGCTTATGCTCCGGCATATAAAAAAGCGTATGACAGTGCATACAGCAGTGCATATAACGAGGCACATGACAAAGCCTACAGCGAAGCGTATGACAAGGCGTATGATGAGGCCTACGACAAGGCATATAAAAAAGCTTACGACAAAGCATATAAAAAAACCTACAAAAAGGCGTATGATAAGGCCTACAAAAAAGCCTACGACAAAGCCTGGAAAAAGGCACAGGACAAGATCGAAGACAAATATGCGGATGCGGAAGAAAAATATAAATTAAACGATCCAGATTTTAAGGCAACAAAGACAACATTGTATGAAAACTTTTTCCGAAATGAGGAAGAAGATTATAATAACGATGAGAAAAAGGATGGAACGATCCGCGTATTTGCAAAGACAAAGGATATCAACCTGGCATGTATGCTGCAGGGAAGTTTTCCACAGAAGGCGGATGAAATTGCCATTGACCGTATGCACGCCGACAACGTCGGAATAAAGGTGGGAGATACCGTCACAGTTTCCGGAGAGACTTATAAAGTTGTGGGACTGCTTGCGTATGTCAATTACTCCACCTTACATGAAAAGACCACCGATCTGATGTTTGATGCACTGAAATTTGATGTGGCAATGGTGACACAGGACGGTTTCGACCGGCTGCACAAGAGTATTCACTATACTTATGCATGGAAATATGAAACGGAGCCTGCGGATGAGGCCGGGGAAAAAACACGCTCTGATAATTTTATGCGTGCATTGCTCACACAGGTGGTTGTTGCGGACAATGAGCTCGAAGATTACACACCGAAATACGGAAATCCGGCGATCAATTTTGCAACCGATGATATGGGATCGGACAAAGCCATGGGCGGTGTGCTGCTGGATATCCTTGTGGTAATCATCGCATTTATCTTTGCCGTGACGATCAGCAATACGATTGCAAAAGAGTCCTCCGCGATCGGAACACTGCGCGCGTCCGGTTACACGAAAAGAGAGCTGGTGCGGCACTATCTGTCCATGCCGGTTATTGTAACACTGCTGGCTGCGATTGTCGGAAATATACTCGGCTATACGGTGTTTAAAAATATTGTTGTGTCGATGTATTACAACAGTTACAGTCTGCCAACGTATTACACGATCTGGAATCCGGATGCATTTATCAAGACCACACTGGTTCCGGTTATCCTCATGCTGGTGGTCAACCTGATCGTGATTGTGCGCATGATGCAGCATACACCACTGCAGTTTTTACGTCATGATTTAAAAAAGGCAAAGAACAAAAAAGCCATGCGTCTGCCGAGATGGAGCTTTTTAAGCCGTTTCCGTCTGCGTATAATGTTCCAGAATGTTGCAAACTATCTGATCTTGTTTGTCGGTATTTTCTTTATCATGATCATGCTTGCGATGGCGGTCGGTATGCCGGATACGCTCGATTATTACAAGAGCAATACGGATGGCATGATGTTTGCAAAATACCAGTATGTGCTCAAATCCTATGAGGATGACGATAATAAACTGATTACGACAGAAAATAAAGATGCGGAGAAGTTTGACATGACCTCACTCGTAAAAAAGAGTGATGTGCTTGATGAGGAGATCTCGGTATATGGAATCGCGGACAACAGCAACTATGTAAAGATCAAAAAGTTAAGTTCGCTCAAGAAAAATGAAGTTTATATTTCCACTTCGTTTGCTGACAAGTATGGACTTACCGTTGGCGATACCGTATCGCTGGATGAAAAGTATGAAAACAAATCTTACAAGTTTAAAGTTGCGGGATTTTATGACAAGTCCCAAAGTCTTGCGCTCTTTATGTCGATTGACAATTACGGAAAAGTATTTGACTTAAAGGAAAATGAATTCAGTGGATTTTTATCCGACAGCAGGATTACAGATATTGATGAGGAAAATATTGCAACGACCATCACGATAAGAGATATTACAAAGATGGCAGATCAGCTTGACCATTCGATGGGATCGTACATGAATTATTTCCAGATTCTTTGTATTCTTCTGGCTGCGGTTATGATCTATCTTCTGACGAAACTGATTATTGAGAAGAATGAAAATGCAATTTCCATGACAAAAATCCTTGGGTACGAAAACAAAGAGATCGCGAGTCTGTATCTGCTTTCGACGAGTATTGTGGTTGTAATCGCGGATCTCATCAGTGTGATTCTTGGAACACTTGTTATGGCCGCGGCATGGCGGATGATGCTCTTTTCCTACAGCGGCTGGTTCGCTTTTCGCGTAACACCGATTGGTTATGCAAAAATGTTTGGATTTGTGCTGATCGGATATCTGATTGTTATGGTATTTGATTTCCAGAGAATCAAGAAGATTCCGATGGATCAGGCTTTGAAAAATGTAGAGTAAACAAAGAAAATAAAAAGAACTGGTACTTTGGAGAGGTACATAAAACGCCCCGGTAGTTGTAGCTGCCGGGGCGTTAATTTATGTAATGTGGGATTACGCCTGCTCACCAAGAGAGGTATTACGCAGTACCGCAAGAATGATGATAGCATATACCCCGCCGATCAGAGCGGTAATTAACTGTGTGACAGAAAATTGAAGCTGCAGGACATGTAACATTGGCTGCATTTTTGCCGGGAGCATATTCGGCAGAATGATAAGAGAAATCAAAATTCCCATAAACAGAGCCTTTAATACAGCGCCAATTACAATGGATACGGGCAAACCGGCTTTTTTACCGAATTTACTGCGGAGCAGGGCAACTGCCAGAACGAGAATGATATTTCCAATCATAATACATGGGAACATTGCAGGAATGGCTGCCATAATCGGGCTTCCGGTGATGAAAAAGGAAGTGATTGGAGTGATCACGCTTAAAATGATGCCACAGGCCAGACCAGCGTATACCGTGGTTAAAATCAGAGCGGCATTGATGATCGGGCCTGTGATGTATACATTCAGGTTTTTGAAAAACTGGCTTACAATGCAGATTGCGAGTAAAATTGCTGTAACAGTGATTTGTCTTGTTTTTAATTTCATAAATTTATCCTCCTAAAATTCGTATCATGGTAATGATACTCTTAAAGGCACCGAAATGCAATGACACGGGGATTTTATCTTGTGTTACCATAAAAAATGAGGTAGAGTAAAGACAGTGAAAAGATATTTTGCTCCTACAGGGGGATAAAAACTGTCGAATGTTTAGAAAGAGGAGTGTATATGAAAAAGGGGATAGTATTTCTAATTGTATTTTTGATGGTCATCAGTTTCCCGATATGCGGATATGCGAAGGGGAAGGAGAAAATTTATCTGGACTCTTCCTGGAAATATGCGGATCATGCCAGAATTATATCGGGCTATGCCGTTATGTACAAGGCGAAAAAGAACCGGAAGGACATTGTGATTGCAGTCAATGCGGGACATGGGACGAAAGGCGGTTCATCGGTCAAAACGCTGTGTCATCCGGATGGCTCTGCAAAGGTGACCGGAGGAACGACAGCGGCAGGCTCTGTGAAAGCAGTGGCGGTTTCAGATGGAATGGCATTTCGGGACGGAACGGCAGAACGTGATGTGACGCTTCGTATGGCACGGATTCTGAAAAAGAAACTGCTGGCAGAGGGGTATGATGTGCTCATGGTCCGGGATGGAAAGGATGTACAATTGGATAACGTGGCGCGCACGGTTATATGTAATAATGTAGCAGATTGTCATATTGCACTGCATTGGGACAGTGACGGACTTTCCTATGACAAAGGATGTTTTTATGCTTCTGTTCCGAAACAGCTGAAAAACCGAAAACCGGTTGCTTCTTATTGGAAAGAACATGATGCTCTGGGAAAAGCTTTGATTAAGGGATTGCGTTCTAAAAAAGTGAAAATAAGCGGGACAGGAGCTGCGGAGATTGACCTGACGCAGACTTCATACAGTACAATTCCTTCTGTTGATATTGAACTGGGCAACCAGTGCTCGGATCACAGTGACAAAAAAATGGAAAAATTAGCAGACGGATTACTGTGGGGAATCAATAGCTATGCGAAAAAATACATTCATGTAGCGCCTTTAAGCAGTCTGTGAGATTTATATGAAATAAAAAATGGAGGTAGCATATGGAAACATGGTATTATGAAGTGGTCAGCATTGATGGAGATTATGCAAATTTAAAGCGGACAGATATCGAAAGTGATGATTTAAAACTTGTGGCGCGGGCATTGCTTCCACCGGAAATTATGGAGGGAAGCAGACTCAAATATGAGCTGATGCAGTATGAAATCATAGCGTAGCTATTTGGAAAAGAGGTTTACACAATGGACGTAAGAAAAATGAGAAATGAAAAACTGGGAGCGCGTGTTGTGGCGGCACTGGAATCCCGAAACATGGAAGCATACTATGTAGAGACAAAAGAGGAAGCGGTAAAGAAAGCACTCGAACTGATTCCAAAGGGCAGCAGTATCAACATGGGCGGGGCCGCTTCAGTAAAGGAGTGTGGTCTTTACGATGCCATTTCCAACGGGGAGTATGAATTTTATGACCGGGATAAAGTAAAAACCCCGGAGGAAAAAGAGGAGATTGCGCGGAAAGCATTCAGCTCGGATTATTTTTTGGGCAGTGTCAATGCCATGAGCGAGGATGGCGTGTTTATCAATATTGACGGAAATGCCAATCGTGTGGCTGCGTATGCCTATGGACCAAAGCATGTTCTGCTGATTGTGGGTATGAACAAAGTCGTAAAATCCGAGGAAGACGCCCTGCACCGTGCGCGGAATGAGGCGGCACCGATTAATGCACAGCGATTTGGCATTGACACACCATGTTCCAAAAACGGAAGCTGTTTTGACTGTAAAAGTCCACAGTGCATCTGCTGTCAGATTCTGACAACCCGATTCAGCAGGGTCAAAGGACGGTTTCAGATTATTCTGGTGGATGAAAATCTGGGCTTTTAAGAAGAAAGACGGGTTTTCTTGTGATGATTACGGGCATATAGCATTGGCAGTGGTGGCACTGATTCAGCTGATCCGGCAGGTTTGTAAGAAAAATGAATAATAAAGGATAAAAAGTTCTGGGAAACAGATGTTTTCCAGAGCTTTTTTATTTCCGGAAATATTACCTCGCAAATTTTTCAAAGGCCTTTATGAAACCCAAGAAATGGCATTTCTGGAAATCAGTATTGCGGTCACGTATGCGTGATAGTTTATGCTGAAAAGTACGGGGAAAGGTAAAGGCCGTAATGAAAAAAGTAAACGAAGTGAGCCGGCTGGCAGGAGTGAGCAAGAGAACTTTGCAGTTTTATGATGATGAAGGACTATTGCCTGCCCAGCGGTCGAAAGACAATTATCGACTGTACGATGACGCTGCACTGGAACGTCTTTGGGAGATTCTGGTGTATCGGGCAATGGGGCTTGATCTGAAGGAAATCAAAGATCTTCTGACGCTTTCGGAGAAACAAAAAAATCAGTATCTGGAAAAGAAAATCCGAGGGCTAAGGCAACAGATCAGACAGCTGAACGGACAGATGGAATTTATTTCATATGTACAGCAAAATGGAATGTTACCGGTTCCGACAGAGGAAAACACTGTGGAAAAGACCTATATGGATCATATAGCAGTGTTGAGAAAAATGAAGCAGGATCAAAAAAGGGAGGACAAAGAGAAATGAAAAAAAGATTAATAATGGTAATGTGTTGTGGAATAATGATTTTGGGAAATCTTAGTGGTTGTAATGCTATGAAGACGAAAGAAACAGAGTATCATTGGCCGACAAGTACGCTGGTAAAATCGTTGCCTGTTCCGGAATCGAAATACGGAGAAATTGTATTGGATGCAGAAGATTCTTTTGAAATTGACGTTTTTAATACGTCGAAATCACAGTTTGCAGATTATATAAATGCATGTAAGGAAAACGGATTTAACGTGGATTATTATGGGACCGAAGATTCATATGATGCAGAGAATAAAGATGGATATACGCTCTCGCTGAGTTATGATAAAAGGAAAAAGACAATGAATATAGATATCTATGACCTGGACGATGATACGGAGGATACGCAGGAGCTGGAAGAAACAGAGGAGCCGGAAGAAACAGATGACTCGGAAAACGCAAAAGATACATCCAAAGATTCCTCAAAGACTGATAAGAAGACTAACTATTAAAAGTCAAGCCTTAAAATGATATTTTTTGAATAAAGTACAGAAATGTATTTTAGATATATTTGGAACTCAGTTAGAGTTCCTTGAACCTTGAAAACTGTATGACAAAAAGAGCATCGTGATAGGTGCTCAAAAAGGGAGTATTGAATTAGAAAGATTTAAGCTGCTTTTATGTATTGCTGCTTTGTTTTTTCAAGATGATAAATCACTCGAACCAATTTTTTTACAGCGTGTGATATGGCAACATTGTAATGTTTACCTTCCGCTCGTTTTTTAGCAAGATAGGCTGCAAATGTTGGATCCCAGTGGCAGACATATTTGGTGGCATTATACAAAGCGTATCGCAGGTATCTGGAGCCACGTTTTTCCATATGTGCGTAGGCACCATCCAGTTGTCCGGATTGATATGTTGATGGCGAAAAGCCGGCATAAGCTAAGATCTTATCAGGAGAATCAAAACGATTGAAATCACCGATCTCGGCAATAATCATAGCTCCCATGCGATAGTTGATTCCAGGAATGCTAAGAATTGGAGAGTTGATTTCATCCATGATGATTTTAATCTCATTTTCGATTTCATCAATCTCTGAATCAAGTTCCTGAATAAGTTTGATGGTGTGCTTCAATTCAAGAGATTTGGCTGGCATATTTGAGCCGATAGAAGCTCTTGCAGAATCTCTGAAAGTAATAGCAGTATCTTTACCATATCGACCTTTGGAAGATTCAGAAAGAAGATTTGTAAGTCTGGTAAGGTGTGCAGTAGCTACATGTTTAGCACTGGGAAATTCAGAAAGCAATGCATAAACAGATGCCATATGAAGTGTTGGTACAAGTTTTTCTAATTCAGGGAATAAGATACAGACCAGTCTTGAAACGGAAGTTTTTAGCTTGGCACGTTCTTTTACTTTATCAAAACGATAACGAGTTAATGACTTTAACTCTTCGTTGTGGTAAGATGTGTCTGAGTAGGACTTTAAGTTCACATCAGACATGAGCATGGAAGCAATCGTGCGGGCATCTACTTTATCCGTTTTCGTCTGTCTAAGGCTTAGACTTTTTCTGTACAGATTTGTATGTAACGGATTGATAACATAGGTGGGCAGACCTTTATCAATGAGATATCCAAGGAGATTGTAACTATAGTGTCCAGTGGCTTCCAGTCCTACTTTTACTTTTGTCACATCATCCATAACGGATTCAATCTTTTGATAAAGATCATTAAAACCATCTAAGTTGTTGAAGATGGTAAATGCTTTAAACAACACTTCGCTATCAGAGTTGGTGATAAAGCAATCATGCTTATCCTTTGCAACATCAATTCCTATGTAAATCATAATAAATCTCCTTTGAAATGTATTTAATGCTGTTTTAGAACCACAGGGTGCTCCTTGCGATTGTAACCTCGTTCTAAATAAACCGTCATGCGGTATCTAACTGATTAACAAATGAACAAAGAGACTGTGGTTGGAGCCTTCCTAAAACCATCAAGTGGTAGGAGAAATAAAACCAATCCACAGCATCTTATATATCATAGTCGAACCTACAGAAGAGGTAAAGAATGGACTATGACCTAATAGTTGTAAAGACCTTGGAGAGGGTCTATAAAAACTACTACTATATAATACGAGGAGAAAAAGAAAACTAGTTCTAAAAAGAAAGATGGGGCAGTTGATGCGGATTTTAAGAAGATGATGGATAGTTATGAAGATTTCTTTGATGAATATATCGAGTTTATGAAAAAGTATGAAAATTCTGATGATGTGGCGGGAATGTTAAATGATTATGCGGATTATATGACGAAATATGCCGATTACATGCAGAAGTTAAATGACGTAGATACGGATAATCTGTCGACTGCGGATGCCGCCTACTATACAAAAGTGCAGGCACGTATTGTGAAAAAGCTTGCAGAAATCCAATAGGATCTGCTTTATGATGGTGGGATGAAGAAAAGGATCGAAAGGTCCTTTTCTTTGTCATAAACAATAATTTATGAGGAAAAGAAAAATGAAAAGAAAGAAAATAGGGATTATTACCATTTGTGTACTATTGTTTTTAGGAGCGATGATTTTTATTGTTATAAGGAATGGACAAAGAAAAGATAAGGAGGCCATTGTGGAAGATACAGAAAAAGAACAATATGCAGTCACGTATGTATGGCCTAAAAATGATCTGACTGAAAAAATACCAGAGCCAAAGTCTAAAAACGGAGCGGTTTTACATGCAGATGATCAAAAAACAAAACTGAAAATTTATAGGACTTCCTATGGAGAATATAATGCGTATGTAAGGGATTGCAGGAAGCAGGGATTTATTGTTAATGATTCGAAAAAAAGTAAAACATTCAAGGCACACGATGTGGAGGGCTACAAACTGATCGTGACTTATGAAAAAGATAGCGCAACAATGCTTTTATCTGTGGATGCGGAAGATGTAAGGAAGAATGCTTTTGCAGAAGGAACATACAGCACATATACATATAAAAATTATCTTATGGATATTCCAAATGAATGGGAAGTAGATAGTACAACAGAGGACAGTCAGCAATTTATTGTTTGCTCCGATGAGAAAGCAGGAAAGCTCAGTTATTTTGGTGTAAGTTATTCATTGGATGATGAGGATCAGGTAAGTTTAAAGGCCCTTTATGAAGATAATGACAATATGATTGATATGTTAGAAGAATCTATTGATCATTGTAAAGTGACAGGAGAAAAGGAAGTAGTGTCAGATTATGGAGTAAAGGGAATTGTCTACCTATACAACCATTGGATGGATACGGATATTGGACGGGTGGATGGTAAAGGGTGGTTTTACTGTTTTCCTTCGCCAGAGGATAACCGGTGGTTTATTATATATTTAATGGAGTTTGGAGATATAAAAGAGGATACTTATGAGGATGAGTATTGGAAGGTGCTGGCCTCTATTCGATCCAAAGAATAGTTTGGTGGCAGGTGTTTTACAATTGTAATATATAAATGCAGTTCATTTGCAATAAAACAGGTTGATTTTAACACAAATATATTATAATATGAAAAAAGATATCACAACAAAAGAGGGGAGATAGAAAATACAAATGAAAAAGTTAAAAAAAGCCATAATTGCCATTGTTGTAGTGGTTATTGTGCTTGGTATACTGTCTATAAGCGGAATATTTGATCAAACAGAGGACGTACAGATTGTTACAGAATCGAATCTGCACAAGATTATTGAAGTAAGTCAGTTATCTACATATGAATGTGTATATAATGATATTTGTACTGTTATGGATGAAGATGATTCTTCGAAAGTAGCTTATTATTGTAAATATAAAGGCAGAGTAAAAGCGGGGATAGATTTTACAAAAGTTGATATTAAAATGGAAGAACAGGAATCGGGAGAGCATTTGATTACGGTGACTTTGCCTAAGGTAACACTAGACGATCCGGAGGTTGATATTGATTCTTTAAAATATATGTTTCAAGAGAAAAAAGCAAATGATGGTACGGTTTCAGGAGAAGCATATAAAGCATGTATTCAGGATATCAAGGAAAAAAGTAAGTCCGAAACGATGATTTATAAAACAGCACAACAGAATGCAGAAAATACGATTAAGGGTTTGGTTGAACCGTTTGTAAGAAATGCAGAGACATCAGAAGATCACTATAAAGTGAAAATTATAACAGCAGAGGAGAATGCAAAATGAAAAAAACAATAGAAGTGCTGGTTATTGTTGCAATGATAGGGCTGTTTTGCAGCTGTGGGGCAGAACAGGAAGCTGCTGATACCATGCAGATGGAGCCACAGCTTTCACAGATGAAAACAATTAGTGAACTGGCAACGATGAAATGTTATTATCACAACGTAGCGGAATACTACCAAAAAAATGCTTCTGGTTATTTATTATGGAAAAAAGATAAAAATTTTTGGATCAGTTATGATGGGATAGTTACACTTGGCATTGATAGTTCAAAGTTAGATGTAAAAGTAGATGGTGAAAATGTAAAAATACATATTCCAGAAGCAAAGGTATTAAGTTCAAAACCAAATCCCGACAGCATTACCAAGGATTCCTATTATTATGCAAAAAATTCAGCAATAGCGGATGCAGATGATCAGACGAAAGCCTATAAAAAGGCAGAGAAAGAAATGGAGAAGACAGCAGCAAATGATATTGTTTTATTAGCACAGGCACAACAAAGGGTGCAGTCTATGTTAGAGGATTATGTAAAAAATATGGGTACGATGTTAGGAAAAGAGTATACGATCACATGGGATATCAAAGAAAATCATGTGAAGTCGGATACGGCAGAATCGACAGAATAGTAAGCTTTTTACGATGGCTTGGAACAATGTATTCTAAGCCATCAATTTTTATGCAGGTATGCGTTACGGTTGGTAAAAAATTAACATTTGCCTAATTAAACAACAGAAAAATTGATAGAAACGATCAAGATAGACTCTTGAAAAAAGTAAATTTCCTCATAAAAATGTAAAAAATAAATATAATTAGCTCATAAAAATGTAATATTGAAGAAAAAATCGCTCATAAAAATGTAAATTTTTATAGAAGTTTGCATGAAAAGGTGTATAATAGATACACTTAAACTGTGGAGGTACACAATATGGGATATTTAGTTCGAAAAGCAGACGCATTTTTGAGGGAGTGGAAGAAAAATCCAGATCGAAAACCTCTGATAATAAAGGGCGCAAGACAGGTCGGAAAAACAGAGACGATCAGAACATTTGCGCGGGAAAATTATAAAAATGTAATTGAGATCAACTTTATTACAGAGCCATCTTATAAAGTTATTGTTGAGGAAGGGTTTTCAGCAGAACATATTATCAAGCTGATCAGCAGGATTGATCCGACGAAACATTTTGAAGAAAACGAAACACTGATTTTTTTTGATGAAATTCAGGATTTCCCGGAGATTGCAACCGCGCTTAAATTTTTTAAAGAAAATGGAAAATACGACGTTATATGTTCTGGATCATTACTTGGGGTGCAGTATCAGCGAATTGCAAGTATCAGTGTGGGGTATAAAACAGATTATCAGATGTACTCCATGGATTTTGAAGAGTTTTTGTGGGCAAAAGGGTATTCGGAAGAAGCAATATCGGATATGCTTTGTCATATGCTTGAAGGAGTTGCGTTTTCCGAAGCAGAGCAAATGATTTTTTCAAACCTTTTTCTGGAATACTGTATCTTAGGGGGCATGCCTGCGATTGTATCAAGTTATATTGAAAGAGAAACTTTTGAGGGTTCGCTGGATTTGCAGCATCAATTATTGGTAGATTATGAAAATGATATTGTAAAGTATGCACAAGGGCTGGATAAGGCGAAAATTCTGAGTGTATACCGGTCAATTCCAGCACAGCTTGCTAAAGAAAATAAAAAATTTCAATATTCGAAAGTCTCTAAGGGCGGAAGATCTAAGGATTATATGGGGTGTGTAGAGTGGTTGAAAGATGCCGGGCTTATTAATGTATGTGAATGTTTGCAATTTCCGGAATTGCCATTAAAAGGAAATGTGGATGAAAGCAAATATAAAGTATATATTTCGGATACCGGATTATTGGTGGCAAGTCTGGACGATGAATCACAAATTGACTTGCGTGCAAATAAAAATCTTGGCATTTATAAAGGTGCGCTTTATGAAAATTTTGTAGCAGAGGCATTGGTAAAGCAGGGATATGGGCTTTATTATTATTCGAAGGATAATTCGACATTAGAAGAAGATTTCTTTATTCGAAGCGCAAATGAACTGATTCCAGTAGAAGTAAAAGCAAATACGAATCGTGCCAAATCTATGCGCCAACTAATAAAAAGTAATACTTATACAGATATTAAGCATGGAATTAAACTCATGGCGGGGAATGTGGGAATCAGTGAGAATATAGTCACATTTCCATATTTTTGTACTTTTTTATTAAAAAGGTATATGGGGAAACAAAACCTGTTTCAATAAAGCAAGTGAAAGTCATCTATGGTGAAAACCAGATGAAGCTGGTTACCGAAGAGATTACAAAAATAGGAGCCCGGTCAGACGTTCTTCAAAATAAAGTTCCGGCTGGGAATGGATCTGACCCCAGTCCTGCCTGTGGTCAATCCATTTTTTCGTGATATCCATGGCTGCCAGATAAGCATTTTTAAAAGGCTGTCATCCGACGGTAAAACCGTTTTGCTTTTGGTCATTTTCCGGAGCTGACGGTTGAATCCTTCCATTGCATTGGTGGAATAAATCAACCGTCTTACAGCTTTCAAATCAGCCATCAGTTTTTCGATGTCTTTGTATGAAAAAAACTTCATCGAATTACGGATCTGATAAATGATACACTGCTGTATGCTGTAAAAAGAAAAGTGGAGATAACATTATGATTAAAAACATCGTAAAAGGCAAACAGATTTTTTCAAAAAAAGCAACCCCTGCCACAGAAGCCGACAGGCAGGTAATCACCGATCTCTTAGACACCCTGCGTGCCAACCGGGAAATCTGTGTCGGCATGGCTGCAAATATGATTGGCGTAAACAAAGCAATTATCGTTGTAGCGGCCGGACCGTTTCAGTTTGCAATGGTAAATCCCGTGATAACAAAGAAATCCGGGGAGTATCAGACCGAGGAAAGCTGCCTGTCACTCGACGGAGCCAGAAACTGTACCAGATATAAGGAGATCGAAGTAGATTATCTGGATCAGAATTTTAAACCACAGCACGGAAAATATTCCGGCTGGACGGCGCAGATCATCCAGCATGAAATTGATCATTGCAACGGAATTATTATTTAATCAGGAAAGGAAAACGATGAACGAGGAAAAGAACGAGACAAGATGGGACAGGCTTCTTGCGGTTCGCACCACTGGCAGAGACGATACAAATGCGGATCAGTATCGTTATCCTTATGAACCTACGCCTTATTCAGTTTTGGAACGTCTGGCAAACAGCGGACTGATTCGAAAGGAAAACACATTGCTCGACTACGGCTGCGGAAAAGGAAGAGTTGATTTTTTTATGTCATATCAAACCAGATGTCAGTCTATCGGTGTCGAATATAACGAGCGAATTTATGAAAAGGCTATGAATAACAAAGAGTCCGCCGTGGCTTCCGGCAGGGTATTATTTGCACTTGCAAATGCGGAGCGGTATACAGTTCCGGAAACGGTGGACCGGATTTATTTTTTTAATCCTTTTTCGCTGGAACTGCTGAAAAAAGTAATTGCCCGGATTTTGAATTCTTATTATGAAAACAGGAGAACAGTAAAGTTGTTTTTCTATTATCCATCCGATGAATACATAGCTTATCTGATGACCGTAGAGGAATTGTTGTTTTCCGATGAAATTGATTGCAGAGATCTGTTTGACGGAAACAATGTACGGGAAAAAATAGTGATATTTGAAATTGCTGTTTAACTGCGTGGTCTGTTCAGAGGGATGGATTTGCGGGGGAGACTGTTCTAAATATAAGGTTTCTCGATGTGACGGAAAAAGGGGACATTCTCTTTCTACAGAAAAATTTACAAGTTAGCTCTGGCGTTGGTTTCAGGTACGTGGAGTAAAGTTGTTCGGTTTACGCAATTCGCTGTGGGTTGTGAGTGCCAGAGCAAGTTGTAAATTTGTTCTTCCGAAAGAAATGTTCCCCTTCTTCCTGTTGGCTGGAGAAAATATAATTGAGAAACATATTTCCGCAAATCCTGTCTGTGGAACAAATATAAAGGCACCAGAACCTGCAGTTAAAGGCGCTCCCGGAAGAAAATTCGTGTAAAAGATACCATTGTGGTATCTATGCCAATAAAATTCATGTAAAAGATACCATTGCGGTACCTATATATTGAAAATTTAGCATTCAGATACCGGAAAGTCTCTATAGATCAAAAATTGCTTTTCCAGATACCACTTTCTCGAAAAAAGCGGTACCTGAAAAAGCAATTTTTACTATATAGGTGACATTTCCTGATTTCAAGCACTAAAATTTCGAAAAAACGTCACCTGAGCCTTTAATTTTTTATCTATAGATACCAGTCCTTATCATCAAGTGATTTAACCGGGTGTTTTTACGTTTATTTCAGTTTATGGGATTCGCATATCCTTTCCAGGCGCCCCTTAACTGCAAGTTCTATTATGGAAATTTCTATTTGTCGTTAATTAAGTATGCTTGAAAAATAAAACGGAGATATTTTTGATGATTCAAGATACTATTATAGTATAAATAAAACCTTTTTGCCAGTTCAGGACAATATAAAAGTGTAAGGGCAAACCCCTTAAATCGATTTAAGAGAGAAAAAGGATCAGGGATGGATAAGCACGAATTTGAGCAGTTTGTCACCGAACATGGAAAAGACATTCTGCGGTTCTGCAGGATGAATGCCGGGAGTACAGAGTGTGGAAACGAACTGTATCAGGACACCATGGTAAAGCTGCTGGAAAAGCAAAAAAAGCTTGATGCAGCGCAGAATATAAAAAGTTATGCCATGCAGACAGCAATCCTGCTATGGAAAAACAAAAAGAAAAAATACGCCGTGCGAAACCGCATTCTTCCAGAGCGCAGTCTCGAAGAATACATGGAACAGGGCGGTATGTCCAGCACGTGTGAGGATGAAAAAACGCCCGAGCAGCAGATGTTAGATCAGGCGGAAATCGAGGAAGTTCAGGCAGTTGTGGCAGCACTTCCGGAGAAGTACCGGATGCCGGTTTACCTGAATTTTTCCGCCGGAATGACCATGCAGGAGATTGCGGTATGCTTACATATCCCGTTAAGTACCGTAAAAACCCGGATGCGCAAAGCAAAAGCATTGTTAAAAGAAAAATTGGAGGCGATCGGATATGACGGATGAACGACTGGATCAGATCTTAAAACAGGCCCTTGCACCGGAAATTGCAGATACAGAGATTGCAGTGAAACAGGCAGGGAGGAATTATTATATGAAAAAATTATGGAAAATAGGAGTTGCAGCAGTTGCATGTGCTGCACTTCTTGTGGCAGGAACTATCGCAGCAGGACACCAGACGGTACAAAAGGAACCGGGAGCAGTCAGCATTTCCAAAAATCCGTTTGTCATCTGTGCACAGGCGGCGGAACTGACAAAGGATAAACCGGTTTACATCAAAGAAGCGGTGAGCAATACATTTGGATATGCGGCATGGGATGATGGCAAAACCGGAAAGATGGGATTTGTTATGGAAATGCCGCTCTCTGTCAAAGGTGATGACATTAAAACCATCAGCTACCACATTAAAAATGGATTTTTTCAGGTGACAGATACCGGAGAAGCAGACGATATGATCGTTGACTCCGAAGCATATGAAGGGGATACAGCAGAAGCAGGGATCACAGAGCGTGGGGAAACGGAAGCAACGCTGGATATTTACCAGAAACATGCAGATGATTATATGGTAAAAGAAGTACCATCGGGCGCAAAAGAGCAGGCACTTTCTTCCTACACGGTGGCATATGACAGACAAAGCAGCGAGAAAACCACGATCAATATCTGCGGAACGCAGGAGTTATCACAGGACGAAATTACTGCAATGCACAGCAGTGCCACAGATCCAGGGGAACTTGCAAAACTCTATGACAAGGTGTTCAAAGACACCGTGATCACCTGTACGGTAACGTTTAATGACGGCACAAGCCAGAAGCGGCAGATCGGCATTGGCGGTGCGGTCATGACCTACGAAGAACTGGGAACACAGACGGATGAACCGGTGGAAAGCCCGGAAGATCCGTCGCAGAAGCAGGCATTTTTAAAGCTGCAGATAAAATAAAAAGATCCTTATAAATTCCTTAGAATTCTCCTTTATACTGATTTTACAAATCAAGAGGAGGATGAAACATGCAACAGAATATGATCACAATCAGAAATCTGTCAAAAGAATTTAAAGGACAAAGCGTTCTGAAAAACATTACAATGGAAATCCCCAAAAACTGTGTATACGGACTTTTGGGGGCAAACGGCGCGGGAAAATCCACGCTGTTGAAAACAATCACCGGATTGTTAAACCCTACGTCCGGTGAAATTTATTTTGAGGGGCATAAGTGGACGCGGGCAGATCTGGCGGATATTGGCGCGCTGATCGAGACACCGCCCATTTATGAAAACCTGACGGCGTGGGAGAACATGAAAGTGCGCGCGCTTCTTCTCGGAATTCCGGATGAAAAAATTCAGAAAGTACTTAAAACCGTCGACCTGACGGATACGGGAAAGAAAAAAGCAGGGGCTTTTTCCCTCGGAATGAAGCAGCGGCTTGGCATCGGTCTGGCACTTTTGAATGATCCGAAACTGCTGGTACTTGACGAACCGGTCAACGGGTTAGATCCACTTGGAATTCAGGAGCTGCGCGCACTGATCCGGGGTTTCCCGCAAAAAGGCATTACGGTGATCATTTCAAGCCACATTTTAAGTGAAATCCAGCAGACTGCCGATTACATCGGGATCATTGCAAAGGGAACGGTGGGATTTGAAGGAAAACTGCAGGAACAGCAGGATCTGGAGGCATTGTTTATGAAGGTTGTCGCAAAAGGAGGGAATGAATCATGAAACATTATTTTCAGGCGGAACAGTTAAAATACCGTCATACCTCCGTGGCAGCAATTACGTTCGGCATGCCGGTGTTTACGGCGTTGCTGGCATTCTGGCTGACCTCTTCCTATTTTTCCATTGATGTGTACAACTGGTGGTACATCGGGCTGTATCCGGGGTTTCTGGGCATTTTGTGCAGCATCATCGGGAAAAAGGACAAACAGAAAAAGAATTACACGATATGGTCACTGCCCTGCGGCTTGGAACAGATCTGGGACGCAAAAATCCTTGTCGGAATAAAGATGTCGGCGGTTGCAGTTGCTGGACTTACGCTGTTTTCCATGATGGGGCAGATGCTGCTGGAATCTGTGGGGAATCTGAAGATGAGGCAGGCAATCCCGATTCCGGCACAGATACTGGCAGGAATTGTGTTGTGGCTTACCACACTCTGGGAGATTCCGTTCTGCCTGCTTCTTGCACAGAAAATAAGCACATTTCTGATGCTTGTGATCCATGTTGGAATCTATAGTATTTTGTCTACGTCGGTATCGTTAAAACCGTGGTTTGCGTTGTTTCCGGGAGCGATCACATCGCGGCTGATGTGTGTCGTGATCAAAGTGATGCCAAACGGACTGCCGTTTGAGCCGGGGCAGGTGACCTATTCTCCGGAACTCGGCAGAGTGAGTGGTCTGTTGATTGGAATTCCTGCCGCATTTCTGTGGTTTCTGGTATTCTGGCTGGCAGGCAGAACATGGTTTCGAAAGCAGGTGGCAGAATGACAAAACGTGTGATGGGAAGTGTCCGGGCAGAACTTTTGAAAATGAAGCATACTTTTTTAATTCCGCTTCATGTGGCGGTGCCGGTTATCATCGCTGGTTTCATGCTGTTTTATTATCGCGGAACCATAGGAAATCCCATGGGACAGACCATGGCATATTTTGAACTGATCGGTATCGGGCTTCCGTTTGTGGTGAGCATTGTGTGTGCGGGAAATATCGGACTTGAGGAGCAGAATCATTTTCAGGTATTTCTCGGGAACTACAAAGTAAAGGGCAAAGGGTTTGCTGTAAAGGGCGTGGTTCTTTTTGGCATGGGGTTTCTTGCAATTTTCGGGGCAGCAGTTCTTTTTGCTGCCGGGTATCATTTTTTACTGGGAAAAGAGGGGATTGGCATGCGGTATGTGCGGCTGACGGGGACACTGATTTTCGGAAGTGTGCCGTTGTATCTGGAGCATTTGTTCCTGAATCTGATCTTTCCAAAGACCGTATCCCAGTGCGTGGGCGTGGTGCAGTCGGTGGTGTCCGCCCTGTTTCTCACCGGGCTTGGGGAGGGCAGATGGCAGTTTTTTCCGGCTACGTGGAGTGCAAGGGGCATTCGGTACTGCAATGATCCCGTAAACGGGAAACGTGTGTTGTTTTGTCTGTTGCTCTTGTTTCTGATGTGTGTCATAATCGGAGTATGGTTTCATAAATATGAAGGAAGGCAGTGCAATGACTGAGATATTGGCAATTGATGATGACCGGGAAATTTTAGCTGTGATCAAAAAAGCACTTTTGCGGGAAGGGTATCAGGTGACGGCACTTGAAGATCCGCTGCAACTGGAGGAAGACAAACTGGGCAGATACCAGCTCATTCTTTTAGATGTGATGATGCCGGGCATAGACGGGTTTGATCTGTGCCGCAGAATCCGCGAAAAAGTGGATTGTCCGATTCTGTTTCTCACGGCAAAAACCGAAGAGAAAGACGTAATGACCGGGCTTGGCGCGGGTGGGGATGACTATATCACAAAACCGTTCGGGATCGGGGAACTGCGGGCGAGAGTTGCTGCACATATCCGGCGGGAAAACAGGGAAAAAACGCATACGATCTGTATCGGGGAGGTGCGTTTTTCCATGCAGGAGAGAAAAATCTATGTGCAGGAACATGAACTTGTTTTTACAAAGGCGGAATATACGATCTGCGAATTTCTGGCATTAAACCACGGACAGGTATTTTCGAAAGAACGGATTTTAGAGCATGTATTCGGATTTGACGGGGACAGCAACAGTTCCGCAATTACGGAGCATGTAAAAAATATCCGTGCAAAATTCCAGAAATTCGGGATCAACCCGATTGAAACGGTTTGGGGGATCGGCTATCGATGGAAATGAAAAAAAGAAGACAAAAAACACTGACCGGGCTGTTTTTGAAATTTGCGGCGTTATTCTGTCTGGATACGTTCGGAATCGGAATGTTCTGTCTGGTGCTTCTGGTATTAAGTCCCATGACAGGATTTACGCTGCCTGCCAATTATGCGGAGCTGCAACTGACGGACCATACGGAAGAAATTAAGGCTGCGGGGATAGATGTGGAAGCCCTGATTCCGGATGGATGCAGATACGGGATTTACGATGCGGCGGGGCGGTTTAAGACCGGAACTTTTTCGGCAGACGCGCAGAAAAGGGCATGGCAGGGGTATAAAAACGGCAGTAAGTATGCATCCATGGGAAAGTATTACCGCTATATTAAGCAGAACAGCGGCGATATCTGTATTGTAAAATACGATTTGCATATGAGGTATGCGTACGATAAATTAAACGGCATTGTTCCATCTCTGGAGATACTGACACCGGCGCTTGGCGTGGTGCTGTTTTTCCTGCACGCCACATTGTTGTCTGGCCATTTTGCAAAAAAATTAAAACGGGAGCTTAGGCAGCTACGCGAAGTTACGGAAAAAATTGGACAAAATGATCTGGAGTTTGAAACCGGACCATCGCAGATTAAGGAGATTGACGATGTGATGTCCTCACTTTCCGGCATGAAAGAAGCATTAAAAGATTCGCTGACCAGACAGTGGGACGCACAGCAGCAGAAAAAAGAGCAGCTTGCGGCACTGACACACGATATTAAGACACCGCTTACTGTCATCAAAGGAAATGCCGAGCTTTTGGCGGAGACGGATTTGTCTGCGGAAAACCGGGAGTGTACGGATGCTATTTTGGCGAATGTGGGCAGCATGGAGCAGTATTTGGAGCATATGCGGCAACTGCTGTATGGACGTGACCGCGCAGAGGAGACAGAAGTAGTCACCTGTGCGCGTTTGAAAGAGCAGTTCAAAGAAGCAGCCATGCAGATTGCGGCAGCGGAAAAAGTTCCGGTTGTTTTTCAGGAGGATTCCCTGTGTGGGAATGTATGCTGCAAGCCAGGACCGGTTGGCAGAGCGTGGAAAAATGTGGTCAGCAATGCGGTGGAACACACAGACCGGGCGCGCGGGATCGTGGTGCGCCTGCAGATGGAAGTGTATGAGGGGCAGGAGTATCTGACTGCAACCGTCCGCGATTTTGGAAAGGGTTTTTCGGAGCAGGATCTCATCTATGCAGATCAGGAATTTTACAGCGGGGATGCCAGCCGGCATGACCGGACGCATCAGGGGCTCGGTCTTGCGATCGCAAAAAAATTCTTAAAAGAGCAGGGCGGCATGCTTTGTTTTTACAACCACGCGGAGTCTGGAGCGGAAGTGGTGTGCCGGATCAAAACGGCTGAGTTGTTTTAAACAATACATCGTTAAATCGGGTAAATGGTAAGTATAAAAGTTGAAAGCCAATATTATCATGTATGGAAATGTAAACGGTTACATGGCAAAAATAACAAAATAAATAGGGAAAATGACCTGAAAAAGAGAAAAAACTGTGCAATACAACGAAAACAAAGAGCATGTATTGACATAAATTTTGCATAAGCATATAATGCAATCAATGAAAACGGTTACATAAGGAGGCGTTAACTATCGATAAAAATATCACAATATCAGATATTGCAGAGAGAGCAGGAGTCTCCAAGGCAACGGTATCCAGAGTATTGAACTCTCCGGATATTGTAGAAGAACATACAAGAGAAACTGTAAGCCGGATTATAAAAGAGTTACATTATACACCATCCCAGACGGCAAGAAATCTTTCTATGAAAAGTTCATCAACAATTGGTGTTATCGTACCAGAAATCAGTAATACCTTTTTCGGAGAATTGTTTTCAGGGGTCGAAGATGTAACAAAGAAACATAACTATTCTCTGCTTTATTCTGGAAATGACAATGATAAAGAGGCTGATTATAAAGCTTTGGATATGATGAAAATGCAGCGGGTCAGAGGATTATTATATATTCCTGCAGTGAACTATGCAGCATTAGGCATTCTGGATAAGTTGCAGCGAAAGCTGGATCGGATGAATTGCCCGATTGTATGTATGGATCGAGACGTTGGACTCAAATGCGATATTGTTCATTTTGATGATCAGAGTGCGGTTCGTAAAGCAGTGCTTGCCTTGGCGAATGAGGGGCACAGTAAGATTGCAATTATTATAGGTGAGGAAGAAAATATTCTTTCCATCCAACGTTTTGAAGGCTATCTGGAAGGCCTCAAACAGGCAGGAATCCAGTATGATGAGAAGCTTGTATTAAGAGGTTCCTATACAAGGGTGTCTGGTTATCAGGTAACAAAGAGGATGATTGCACAGGAAGATCAGCCGACGGCTGTGATTACATGCAATAACCTGTTGAGTAAGGGTTATTTGCAGGCGGTATGTGAACATACACACGGAAAAACCGATTTGTATACACATATTGGTCTGGATGAGATTGATATGATGCAATATCTTGGTATTCCTTATAATTGTATCCAGCGTGATGCATATGAATTAGGTCGTTCGGCGGCCGAATTACTGATGAAGAGGATTGAACAGCCGGAGGAAGCATATCAGCACATGATATTGAGTTCTCCGTTAATTCATCAGACGTTCTAGTTTATAAAAGAGTGATTGTGTGTTACTCATAAAATACACAATCACTTACTTATTACAAAAAAATGAAAGCGGTTTCATTAAACGAAAGGAAGGTAAGATATATGAAATTAGCAATGGGATGTGATCCGGCAGCGTATCGGTTCTATCAGAAATTATTAGAGAGAATGAGAGACGAGGGGTACGATATTATTGACATCGGATGTGAGTCCGAACAGGAAGCCGATGGCGGAAAATATGCAGAAATAGCAGAAATTGTTTCAAACAAAGTTGTGAACAGAGAATGCGATTATGGAATTCTTATTTGCGGAACCGGTCAGGGAATGGCAATGGCAGCTAACAAGATTCCAGGAATTCGTGCAGTGCTTTGTTACGATGTATTTCCGGCGGTTCTTAGCAAGAATGATAATAATGGAAATGTTTTGTGTACGGGCGCATGGTTTATGGAGAAGAAAGGAATTGATTTCACAATGGCAATGATTCATGCGTGGCTGTTCTCTGGTTATACAGGGACACATGAAGATGGCATGCAGGCGCTTAGTCGCCTTGATCATAAAAAATATCAGGAGGTGATGTAACATGGATCGTTTTCAGGAGTTGTCAAAGATTGCATTGGATGAGTTATCAGAAGTTTTTGCAAGAATGAGCGATGAAAATGTCAGGGAACTATTGGAGGAAATCAAAAAAGCAGACCGTATTTTCCTGCTGGGTGCAGGAAGAGAAGGGCTTTCGACGAGAGAGTTTGCAATGCGGTTAATGCATTTGGGGAAGGAGTCTCATTGGGTATGGGACGATACAACTCCATCAATGGGCAAAGGTGATTTGTTCATCTGTGCATGCGGAAGCGCAGACGTGGCGCATGAAAATATACTTTGTGACAATGCAAAGAAAACCGGCGCAACGCTTCTTCTGATCACACCGTCTGCGAAGGGGCACATTCTGGATATCGCAGATAAAGTGGTTCGGATTCCGGCAACAGCCTATAAGGCGGTATACAATTCAGAGGATGAATATGTACCGACCGTTCAGATGATGGGGAATCAGTTTGAACAGGCCTTGCTAGTATTCTTTGATGTTATTGTAATGATGCTTAGCGAAGAAATGGGAATTTCCAATGAAGAGATGGAATCCCGCCACAGAAATATTGAGTAGATAAGAAAAAGGGGGACAAAATTATGGTAAAAAAATTATTAGCAATGGTTTTAGGAGTAACAATGTTGATTGGTGCAACAGGTTGTTCGGCGGTTGATACAGGATCGGGAACAGGAACCAGTGATACAAAATCAGATACGCAGGTAAGTGTGAATGCAGATTTATTAGATGCAACACAGTATAAATCTGATAAAGAGGCAGCAGATTGGACCATCGCAGTTGTTGTAAAAGATGGAACTTCTGACTGGTTTAAGCGTATGCAGGTCGGAGTCGATGAGTTTGGTCAGACAAAGACGGTTAATGTTATTCAGAAAGGACCAGCTAATGCAGATGCAGCTTCACAGGTTCAGCTGGTGGAAGATATGATTAATCAGGGAGTCGATGCTCTTTGCATTGTTCCGATTGATCCGGGTGCACTTGAGTCAGTCTTACAGAAAGCAATGGAAAAAGGCGTTGTTGTAATCAGTCACGAAGCATCTGACCTTAAGAATACATTGTATGATGTAGAAGCATTTACCGCAGAAGATTTTGGCGACACAATGATGCAGGAACTTGCAAAAGCGATGGGTGAGAAGGGACAGTACGCACAGATGGTTGCCTACACAACGTCGACAACACATATGGAATATTCTAATGCTGAGTATACATATCAGAAAGAAAACTATCCGGACATGTCCTTAATTAATGATACCGTACCATCTGCTGAATCATCTGAAAAAGTTGATACAGCATACGAGAAAGCAAAAGAGTTATTAAAAGCAAATCCGGAACTCGCAGGATTTACAGGTGCGGCTTCTGTTGATATTTTAGGTGAAGCACAGGCAACAGAAGAATTAGGTTTGACAGATAAGGTATCAATTGTCGGTGTCGGTACACCAAATGCCACAAGAGAGTATGTAAAGAATGGAACAATTGATGCGGTATGTCTGTGGGATCCGGCATCTGCAGGTTATGCAATGTGTGATCTGGCTTATAAAGTATTGGCAGGAGATGAAATTACAGAAGGCATTGATCTTGGACAGAAGGGATATGAAAGCGTTACAATTCAGGAAGGTGCAAATCGTTGTGTATTAGGAAACGCTCCGTTAATTTTAAATACGGACAATATTGACGACTATGACTTTTAAATTTTAGATCCAGTATCAAAACTCCTTATAAATTTTGATGGAAATCCGGATTGACGAAACATATGAAAAACATGTTTTTCCAGTGGCTGCGATGAAGTTGACGGTATCCGGATTTCCTGTAAATGAATGATGTTTAGAAAGAGAGTGAGGGACCAATGTCAGAAAATATTTTGTGTGTAAAGAATATCAAGAAATCATTTGGCGGTGTGCATGCATTAAAGGGTGTTGATCTGACCATTAAAAAAGGCGAGACACATTGTCTTGCCGGAGAGAATGGATGTGGAAAATCAACTATTATAAAAGTAATTTCAGGGTTTTACAAACCGGATGAAGGTACCATTGAAATCGATGGAAAAGGATATACAAATATGTCTACAGCAGATGCGATTGCAGCAGGTATTCAGGTGATTTATCAGGATTTTTCTATTTTCCCAAATCTCACGGTAATGGAAAATCTCGCATTCAATCAGGTATTAGCGGAAAAGAAGAAATTTGTTAATAAGAAAGAATTCAGAAAGATAGCCGAAGAAGCTGTCCGAAAAATTAATTTCGATGTAGATCTTGACGCGCGAGTGGAAACACTTCCGGTTGCAGATAAGCAGTTGATTGCGATTTCCAGAGCACTGCTCCATAACGCAAAACTCATCATCATGGATGAGCCGACAACTGCGTTGACAAAAAGAGAGGTAACCCGTCTGTTTGGAATCATTGAAGAATTAAAAAAAGAAGGCATTACAATTTTATTTGTTTCTCATAAATTGGATGAGGTATTTGAAATCTCTGACAGTATTACAATTCTCCGAAGCGGACAGAATGTATACCATTGCCCGGCGAGTGAAATGACTGAAGAAAAATTCACTTATTACATGACCGGAAGAAACATTGATACTTCTGAGAAAAAAGAAGTGAAAGATTTTTCGGAGACCGAAAAAGTCCTGGAGGTGAAAGACTTATCTGCAAAAGGATTTGAACATATAAACTTTGATCTGCACGCAGGAGAAATCCTGGGTATTGCAGGACAGCTGGGATCCGGACGTACGGAACTGAGCCTTGCATTGTTTGGAATGCTGAAACCGACCGGTGGCAGTATTTGTATTTCGGGTAAGGAAGTAAAACTGAAAAATGTAGCAGAGGCACAGAAACAAGGGATTGCCCTTGTTCCGGAGGATCGTTTGACGGAAGGTTTGTTCCTGCCACAGCCGATCTACAAAAATATTGCGGTAACGAGTCTGAAAGAGCTTTCCGGAGCATTGGGAAGCGTGAAAGAATCTGCGCAGAAAGAATTATCCGAGCACTGGGTGAAAGAAATCGGAGTTGCAACGAAAGATCATACACTTCCTGTTCAGACACTTTCCGGTGGTAATCAGCAGAAAGTTGTTCTTGCGAGATGGCTGGCAACGCATCCGAAAATTCTGATCTTAAACGGACCAACGGTTGGTGTTGATATTGGAGCAAAGTATGATATCCATAAATTGTTGCGGGAACTGGCAAAGCAGGGGATGGCGGTGTTGGTTGTGTCCGATGATGTGGCTGAAATTACAGCGTTGTGTGATCGGGCTTTGATTATGAAAGCAGGAAGCATGACCGGTGAATTTAAAGGTGAAGATCTCACAGATGACAATCTGTATAAGTCGACAATATAGGAGAGGGGTGGAAAGATGAAACTTAAGATGAAAGACATATTGAAGCAGACAGAGTTTTATGTGTTTTGTATTATTGTGGCATTCGCATTCATCATTCAAGTACGTTCCGGACAGTTTTTTACCAGTAACAATTTAATGGATCTGGTTCGATCAATGATTATACCTGGAATTTATGCAATATGTGCGTTACTTAGCTTTGTAAGCACTGGTGCGGATGTATCATTTCCGTTAATTGCAGCACTGTCTGCTTATATTGCAGTAACACTGGGCAATCAATTTTCATTAGGTGTTATTCCGATTTTTGTGATTGCAATTGCCGTTGGCTGCCTGATTGGATGTATTAATGGATTTTTCATAGTGAAATACAAATTTAACAGCTTGATTGTTACACTTGGTACATCTTCTATCTGCAGTGGTATTTTATTTGGTACATTTGAAGCAGGAAGAACGGAGCTGCCTAAGAAACTTTATGCGCTGAGTAAGATTAACCTTGTTACGGTAACCAATTCAAAATCCGGTCTTAGTTCTTCACTTCCGTTTACGTTTGTTATCATGATCGTTCTTTATTTAATTGCATATTTCATTCTTAATTATACAATGGCAGGAAGAAGTGTGTATGCGGTTGGAGGAGATGAAGTCAGCGCAGAGCGGGCGGGTATCAATGTTGGCAAAGTTAGATTTATGGTTTTTGTTGTGAATGGCGGTATTGCAGCTATTGCAGGTCTCTGTTATGCAATGATGTCGTATTTTTATCTGCCGAATGAATATGCCGGAGAAGAAATGCTTGTTATTGCAGCAGTTGTTCTTGGTGGAACGCGTATGGTTGGTGGTATTGGTACACTTAGGGGGTGCCTTCTTGGAACCTTGCTTCTTACAATGGTTTCCAATAGTTTGATTTTGCTTGGGATTTCTGTATATTGGGAAAAAGTATTTATTGGAGCAATCATTATTATTGGTACTGCGGTATCCGCTATGCAGGCGATGCGAGCATCAAAGACATCAGCAAAGAAGAAGGGGGTAGAGTAAACATGAATGAAGCAAAGAAAATGAAAAAGAGCATTACCTTACCTTTCGATGACAACTCAAAAAGACTGATTATTATTCTTGTGGTACTGTTGTTTGTTACAGGAATTACAAAGTCCTCACAGTTTTTAAATGTTGGTAATATCCAGTCAATCGGAAAGCAGCTGACAGAATATGGTCTTATGTCACTTGGAATGGGTGTCTGTATGCTGAGTGGTGGAATTGATCTGTCCACTGTCTATATTGCAAATCTTTGCGGTATTAGTGCAGGATTGATTATTCAGAGTAATACAAGCGGTGCAGCGGGCATTGTACTTGCATGTGTTGTTGCACTTGTTGTAGGTGCTTTATGTGGTATTTTTAATGGATTTTTGGTCAGCTTTCTTAATATTCCGCCGATGCTGGCAACTCTTGGAAGCTATGAACTGTATATGGGGATATCGATTGTATTGTCACAGGGAAGTACCGTTTCCGCAGATGGTCGGTTTAATATTCTTTCGGCAATGACAATTTTTGGAATTCCGTTACCATTTATTTTGTTTTTACTTTGCACGGTTATTTTGACATTGATCATGAGTAAAACAAGTTTTGGAAATAAAGTTTATCTTGTGGGAACAAATGCAAAATCGTCGAAATTTGCAGGAATCAATGTAAAGAAGACCACACTTTGCTGTTACATGATTTCCGGAATCCTGTCCGCTATTGCAGGACTGGTAAGCTTATCCAGATTGAATTCCGCGAAAGCTGATTTTGGAACGAGTTACACAATGCAGACGATTTTGGTTGCTGTCTTAGGTGGAATTAATCCGGATGGAGGATTTGGTAATATTCCGGGTATTGCCTTTGCTGTGATTATTTTACAGACATTATCATCGTATTTGAATCAGTTCCCATCCATCAGTAATTACTACAGAGACATGATCTGGGGTGTGGCATTGCTTGCGGTGCTGGTATTCAATATTACAATTTCGAAGAAACGTGCAAAAAAGGCAGCGTCTAAATAACAAAGGAGAGATAAATTATGCAACACGGAATTTATTATGCATATTGGGAACATGAATGGAATGGCAATTACCACTATTATATTGACAAGGTGGCAAAACTTGGATATGACATTCTTGAAATTGCTGCTGGTCCGCTTCCGGAATATAGCAATGAGGAATTAAAGGCATTAAAGGATCATGCAAAGGAACAGAATATTCGTCTTACGGTTGGATATGGCCCAGCACTAGAGAATAATATTGCAAGCAGTGATCCGCAGGTGCGTAAACACGCGCTGGATTTTTATACGGATTTATTCCAGAGAATGGAAAAAATCGGGGCAACCTTAATTGGCGGAGCACTTTATTCCTGCTGGCCAATTGATTATTCGAAGCCGGTTGACAAAAAAGGTGATTGGGAGCGTGGCATTGAAGGAATGGCAAAACTTGGAAAAATTGCTTCGGAATGTGGAATCGAAGTGCTTGGACTTGAGTGCCTGAATCGTTTTGAAAATCATGTGCTGAATACGGCGGCAGAAGGGGTATCTTTTGTTAAAAGCGTTCGGGAACTGGAACCCAAGGCTTCCAATGTTAGTGTTATGCTGGACACCTTTCATATGAACATCGAAGAAGAGAGTATCGGTGCCGCAATCCGTACGGCAGGAAATCTGCTTGGACATTTCCATACCGGAGAGTGTAACCGTATGGTGCCGGGCAAAGGTAGAATTCCCTGGAGAGAAATTGGTGAGGCACTTCGCGATATTCGGTATGATAAGACGGTTGTAATGGAACCTTTTGTAATGCAGGGAGGAACGGTAGGACAAAATATTAAAGTATGGCGCGATATTGTTCCGGATACCAGTGAAGAGGCATTGGATCGTGATGCTAAGGCAGCATTGGAATTTGAACGATATATGCTTGGTTAAACAGGAGGAAACAGCGTGAAGCAGTATGATGTGATTGCTCTTGGAGAGCTATTGATTGATTTTACGGATTATGGTAAAAGTGAGCAGGGGAATCCTGTTTTTGAAGCAAATCCCGGAGGTGCACCATGCAATGTGCTTGCTTTACTGAAAAAGTATGGAAGATCGTGTGGGTTTATCGGTAAAATTGGAGATGATCTGTTTGGGAAAATGCTGACAGACATACTGGACGAAATTGGAATTAATCATGATGGACTGATTGTTGATCCGTATTATAATACGACATTGGCATTTGTGAAAAACTTTGAAAACGGGGATCGTGAATTTTCATTTTACCGGCACCCGGGAGCTGATATGATGCTAAAGGCAGAAGAGGTTGCTTATGATCAGATCAGGCAGGCTAGAATTTTTCATTTTGGGACATTATCCATGACGGATGAAAAAGTAAGAGAAGCAACGGTTCAGGCAATCACATTAGCCAAAGAACAGGGATTGTTAATCTCTTTTGATCCGAATCTTCGCCAGCCTCTCTGGAAAAGTCTGGATGAGGCAAAAGTTCAGATTGCATATGGGTTAGGTCAATGTGATGTTTTGAAAATTTCGGATAATGAAATTGAATTTATGACAGATACATCAGATTTTGATGAAGGTGTACAGATTTTGATGGATCAATATCCGAATATTCGATTGTTGAATCTGACTGCAGGTGCAGATGGAAGTTATTCCTATTATCAGGGGAAAAAGGTATTTGCACCATCGTATCTGCTGGGAGGGACAGTAGATACAACAGGGGCAGGAGATACTTTTTGTGGCAGTATATTAAATTATCTTTTGGAGCATGATGTCGATCATCTGACAGAAGAACAATTGATTGAAATGCTCAGAATCTCAAATGCTGCTGCATATCTTGTCACAACAAAAAAGGGTGCGATTCGTTCTATGCCGAATCCGGATGAAGTCGGAAAAATTGTTAAAAGTAAATAGCACACATATTTTTAATCTCTGCATTACTGTGTTTATACAGTTTATGCAGAGTTTTTTGATGTGACAAAAGCAGGGGTATATGAAATGTCAATAAAAATTACTGTAAACAACGGAAATCTGATGCAATTTTCGCATTGTAAATAAACGCGCAATATGCTAATATGTAGAAAGTTTCATAAAGAAGATCGTTGGTGCCTGTCATATAAAGCCGTTTTGTATGGGATATATGGGCTGTATGCACAGGGTAAAAGGGAAACAGGTGCAAATCCTGTACGAACTCGTCACTGTGATTAGGGAGTAACTGCAAGGAGCACATCGCATGAGAGATCCATTAAGGTGGATGCGATATATGTACTCAGTCACTGATGCAATGACCGCATTGGGAAGGCGAAGCATGTTATGATGATCTATGAGCCAGGAAACCTGCCAATGATCTGGTACAGAAAGTTTTTACTTTCAGATCACGAGTCATTGATCGTACTGCATGTTACAGAAAACTGTGTGGGACAGCCGTCCACAGACAGTTCCTTTTTGCATGGGTTGATTGCTCCTTTCGGAATGTTCCGGGTGAGGCTTTTCTTTTGGCACTTTGGATGATGCGTGATCTTATGAGATGAAGCAACCCGTCAACCCAAAGAATACATCGCATGAGAAATCCGTCAGGGTGGATGTGGTGTATGCAGGAAATGCAGCCTATGCTGTATTTCAAAAAGGAGAGAATTATGAGAAAGAAAACACTTGCATTGTTTCTGACATGTGTACTGGCTGCAGGCATGCTTGCCGGATGCGGAAACAAAGACAGCAAAGACAACAATCAGGTAGAAAATTCGCAGGGTACAGAGTCTGCAAAAGACGATCAGGCAGCTGCAGATGAGGTAGCAGAATTAATTGATGCTATTTATGTTCAGGAAAGAACAGATAAAACCGATGAGCAGTGTGCTGCTGCAAAAGAAGCATGGGACAAGCTGACAGATGCACAGAAAGCACTTGTTTCCGGTGAAAATGCAGATCCGGATTATTTCGGCAGAGATACCGGTGATGCTTCCAAGGATGATCCGTTGAATCAGGATAATATCGGAGAGAACGAAATTCTTGTGGTAAGTTTCGGAACTTCTTTCAACGACAGCCGTGTTGCAGATATCGGTGGTGTGGAGAAGGCCGTTCAGGAAGCAAATCCAGACTGGGCAGTCCGCAGAGCATTTACTGCACAGATTATTATCAATCATGTACAGGCCAGAGATGGTGAAAAGATTGATAACGTGGATCAGGCATTGCAGAGAGCTGTAGATAACGGTGTCAAGAATCTGGTGATCCAGCCGACACACCTGATGCATGGTGCAGAGTATGATGAGCTCGTTGGAGAACTGGACGCATACAAGGATAAATTTGATAAAGTTGTTGTTGCGGAACCTCTGCTTGGTGAAGTTGGTGACGATGCAACTGTAATCAATGATGACAAGAAGGCAGTTGCAGAAGATATCACAGCAGAAGCTGTAAAGACCGCAGGCTATGATTCCTTAGATGCTGCAAAAGAAGACGGTACAGCATTTGTATTTATGGGACATGGTACTTCCCATTCTGCAAAAGTAAGTTATAGCCAGATGGCTACACAGATGGAAAAACTCGGATATGACAACGTCTTTATCGGAACTGTAGAGGGTGAACCGGAAGATACTTCCTGTGAGAATGTGATTCAGGCAGTGAAAGATGCCGGATACAAGAAAGTAATTCTTCGTCCGCTCATGGTGGTAGCCGGAGATCATGCAAACAATGATATGGCAGGAGACGATGACGATTCCTGGAAAAGCCAGTTTACTGCAAGCGGTAATTTTGACAGCATTGATACACAGATTGCCGGACTTGGTGAGATTGAAGCTGTTCAGAAACTTTATGTAGAGCACACAAAAAATGCAATTGAGTCACTTGGAAAAGTTTCCAAGTCTGCTTCTTCCAGCGCGGATGCCGCGCTGGAGGACGGCACTTATACCGCAAAGTTTAATACCGACAGTGGGATGTTTCATGTCAATGAAGCAGACAATGGATGTGGAACCCTTACCGTAAAAGACAAAAAGATGACCATTCACATCCGTCTGGTATCCAAGAAAATCGTAAATCTGTTTCTGGGAAGCGCAAAAGATGCAGAAAAAGACGGTGCAGAATTGTTACAGCCAACGACAGATAAAGTAAAATACAGCGATGGAACGACAGAGGAAGTTTACGGATTTGACGTGCCGGTAGAAGAACTTGGAAAAGAGTTTGACCTTGCAATTCTTGGAACCAAGGGAACCTGGTATGATCATAAAGTCAGTGTATCAGATGCACAGAAAAAATAAAATGTGAGTTGTCTGCCAGACGGCGGCAATTCCGGTACATCGTATTTGAAAATGATGTACATGTGTCAGAAGTTACAGGAAAACAGATAGGATGGATCGGAGAAATCATCCGGTCAAAGAGAAAAAGTATGAAAAGCAGGAAATTAACGGTAATTATAGTGTCCCTTTGTATGTGTGTGTCGGTTTTGTCCGGCTGTGGTTCTACGGCAGAAAAAGAACAGGTGCAGCATGCCGCGGAAACGCAGACTGCCACCGCGGAACCGGACACATCGCTGGAAGACGGAGAATACACCGTAAATGTAGAACTGGAAGGCGGAAGCGGCAGAGCTTCCGTAGATTCTGAAGCAAAAGTGAAAGTGACGGACGGACAGGCATATGCAACCATAGTCTGGAGCAGTAATTATTACGATTACATGCTGGTCGATGGAAAAAAATATACAAATGAGAACGAGGGCGGGAATTCAACGTTTACATTTCCAATTGCCGGAGTTCCGTGTACGATGGATGTAGTAGGAGACACTACAGCCATGAGCCAGCCGCATGAGATTGATTACACCCTGACATTTTCTTTTGCAAAAGATGTAAGTTTTAAAGATCTGAAACAGACCGGGCAGGTAAAATTGTCCTATGCCGATCAGTTTCAGATCGATGAATATGGAAATTATAAGCTGATTACGATCGTGGACAACGGTCGTTTTTTGCTTATTCCGAAAGGGGTTTCGGTGCCAGCGGATGTACCGGAGGATGTAACTGTTTTACAGCAGCCGTTAAACCATGTGTACCTTGTATCGTCTGCGGTGATGGATCTGATCTGTCAGACCGGTGGGCTGTCACACGTTGCATACACCGCATTGAAGGAAGACGACTGGTATGTGCAGCAGGCGAAGGATGCCATGGCAGACGGTTCTTTGGTTTATGCGGGGAAATACAGTGCCCCGGACTACGAACAGCTGTTACAGGGCGGCTGTACATTTGCAATCGAAAATACGATGATTACACACAATCCGGAAGTGAAAGAAAAACTCGAAGAACTTGGCATCCGGGTGATGGTTGAGCGTTCCAGTTATGAAAAGCATCCGCTGGGACGGCTGGAATGGATCAAACTGTTCGGTATTCTGTTTGGAAAACAACAGCAGGCAGATGACTATTTTAATAAACAGGTAAAACGTGTGAAACCGATTATGGAAAAAAAGAGTACCGGGAAAAAGGTGGCATTTTTTGCAGTGTCCTCGGACGGGACGATCACTGTGCGCAAGCCAAACGACTATGTCTCTGCGATGATCGGACTTGCAGGCGGTATCTATTCACTCGGAAATTATACCGATGAAGAAAAAAATGCACTTTCCACGATGAAAATGCAGATGGAAGATTTTTATTCTGCGGAGGTTGATGCGGATGTGCTGATCTACAACGGAACCATTGAGGGGGAATTGACGTCCGTTGATGAGCTGGTAAAGAAAAACAGCCTGTTTGCGGATTTTCAGGCGGTAAAAAGCGGACAGGTATACACAACGGGAAGCAATTTTTACCAGCAGTCTACCGGAACCTGTGATTTTATCGAGGATCTGAATCAGATCCTGACGGGAGAAGGGGATGGAACATACCGGTTTCTGAAGAAATTGCAGTGAGCCGGAGCGTACGGATGTACAAATAATAACAATTGTCGTAATGCATGAGGAGCAGAACATGAGATCACAAATAAAAGAAAAAAAGAATAATTCCGGGACAGAAACGAACAGAACGCTCCGCTATCTGGTTTCTTTTCTTGTGATTATGGGATTGCTGGTCGTTTTGTTTTTCTGGAATATCGGTGTCGGAAGTGTGGAAATGTCTTTTTTCGATTTTCTGGGCGTGCTGACAAAGCATCAGCCGGATTCCACACTGTATCAGATTGTCTGGAAAATTCGTCTGCCCCGTATCATTGCTGCAGTTCTGCTCGGAGGGGCACTTTCCGTATCCGGTTTTCTGCTGCAGAGTTTTTTCCAGAATCCGATTGCAGGACCGTATGTGCTTGGGATTTCCTCCGGAGCCAAACTTGTCGTGGCACTGACCATGATCTTTCTTCTGGAAAAAGGGATTATGGTCAGTTCCCTTGGAATGGTGGTAGCTGCATTTGCCGGTTCACTGCTTGCCATGGGATTTGTCCTTCTGATTTCGTTTCGGGTATCGAATATGTCGCTTCTTGTAGTGTGCGGTATCCTGATTGGTTATATCTGTTCGGCGATTACGGATTTTTGTGTGACGTTTGCGGACGATTCCAATATTGTCAATCTTCACAACTGGTCAATGGGAAGTTTTTCCGGTATGAGCTGGGAGCACATTCGCATCATGGTCATAATTGTTGGAATCACGGTTGTGATTACCTTCGGGCTTGCAAAACCAATCAGTGCTTATCAGATGGGAGAATCTTATGCCAGAAATATGGGTGTAAATGTAAAAGTGCTGCGCATTGCACTGATTTTACTGTCAAGTCTGCTGTCGGCATGTGTGACCGCGTTTGCCGGACCGATTTCGTTTGTCGGGATTGCGGTGCCACATCTGATTAAACTGGCAACCCACACGGCAAAACCGATTATTCTAATTCCGGGATGTTTTCTCGGCGGAGCAGTGATTACGCTGTTCTGTGACGGGATTGCACGGACCGTGTTTGCACCAACGGAGATCAGTATCAGTTCGGTGACGGCGGTATTTTTAGTGCCGGTGGTAATTGCGGCAATGTTGCGAAAGCAACGGATGTGATGGATCGTGGAAGACAAATAACGTGCAGACAGAAAGCCAAAACGGATAAGGACGCAAAGGCAGGAAGAAAGTTACTATGAGCAGACACAAAAATGCAGATGGAAAATAATTGGAAAGTGATGAAAGAAGAAAACGGAAAACAACATAACGGGCAGAATATGCTAAAAGAGTCAGGGCAGTTTCCTGCGCAAGATATACCAAACGATGCCGAGCAGCTTACGATGCGTGATCTGACTGTGGGATACGACCGGATTCCCCTGATTAAAAATATCAATCTGGGTGTCCGGCCAGGGGAAATCCTCACACTGATCGGACCAAACGGCTCCGGAAAATCGACAATTTTAAAGACCATCACCAAACAGCTTAAAACCATTGGCGGCAGTGTTTTTCTGGGAAAAGAATCCATGCGGGAACTGACGGACAGTGAAATTTCCAGACATCTTTCGATGGTCATGACGGAGCGCATCCACACGGAACTGTTAAGCGGCAGGGATGTGGTGGCAACCGGGCGCTACCCGTACACGGGGAGGCTTGGTATCCTCTCACAACAGGACTGGAAAAAGGTGGACGAGGCGATTGCCCTGGTGCATGCCGGGGAAGTGCAGCAGCAGGATTTCCGGAGAATCAGTGATGGGCAGAGGCAGAGACTTATGCTGGCGCGGGCGATCTGCCAGGACACACAGGTTCTGATTCTTGATGAACCGACTTCCTATCTGGATATGGGATTTAAACTGGACATTCTTACAACCATCCGCATGCTGGCACGGAAGAAAAACCTGGCAGTTATCATGTCATTGCACGAACTGGATCTGGCACAGAAAATTTCGGACACCATTGCGTGTGTGAAAGGGGACCGTATTGACCGGGTCGGGACACCGGAGGAAATTTTTTCCGGGGACTACGTGCAGCAGTTGTACGGCGTCAAGTCCCGGCAGTTTGATCCGCAGACCGGACAGGCATTTCTGGAAAGACCGGAAGGGGAACCGGAGGTATTTGTGATTGGCGGCGGTGGAACAGGGCTTGCGGTTTATAACCGCCTGCAGCGGCAGAACATTCCGTTTGCAGCAGGCATTCTGCAGGAAAATGATGTGGAGTATGCAGCGGCATCTGCACTTGCCGCTTGTGTTTTTTCGGAAAAAGCATTCTTTCCGGTTTCGGAAGAAACCTTTTTGCGGGCAAAACAAATGCTGGGCAGTTGCAAAACCTGTATTTGTGCATTGACAGAATTTGGCCCTTATAATGAGAAAAACCGGCAGCTTTTTGAATATGCAAAAAAACTTGGCAAAATCTAAAATAATTCTAAACAGAATCTAAAAAAAACAGGACGTGTCCTTGACGTTTTTACAAAATCGAGGTATAGTACGCTACGTTTCTGCGGCAGACAGTCAGCAGGAACGCAGCGTATTTTATATTGGAAAGAAAAGAGGAAAAGAAAAAATGACTTTTTACCAGGAATTACAGCTGAGTTCCGTCGGCTCAAAACAGCTGATCAAAAACACAACAGACAAAAAAGAAAAACGCAGACATATTCTGATCTATAATTTTAAAGTCTATCTTGTTATGGCATTCTGCGTCGCTGTGGTTACATTGTTCAGTAAAATATTCGGTGCAGATAACAGCGTACCGGGAGTGGTTGTGCTGCTGGCAGTACTTGTGCTCCGGCAGGCAGATTTCGGGGTGCGTACCAGTCATGGGCTGCTCTGTATTGCGGGAATTTTTGGGATTTTAATCGCAGGACCGAGAATTACCAATATGATGCATCCGGTTCCGGCATTTTTTGTGAATATGGCATGTATTCTGATTCTCATGATTTTCGGATGCCACAATGTGATCATGTCAAACCAGTCCACGTTTGTCCTTGGATATCTGCTTTTGCAGGGGTATGATGTGAGTGGACATGCCTATGTGCTGCGTGTGATCAGTCTGCTGATTGGTATGGGAATCTGTATGGCTGTATTTTATAAGAATCAGAAAAACCGTCCATACCGCCGGACCTTCCTGGATCTGTTCCGGGAATTTGATGTACGTTCCGCGCGGAACTGGTGGTATATTAAGCTGACACTGATTGTTTCTTCGGCACTGCTGATCGTGTCACTGCTCGGATGGCCGCGTGCCATGTGGGCGGGAATCGCCTGCATGTCTGTATGTCTTCCATTTCATGAGGACAGTGTGGAGCGTGCAAAACGCAGGGGACCGTTTAATATTGTGGGGTGCATGATCTTCCTTATTTTGTATCATGTGTTACCGGAATCCATGTATCCGTATATCGGGATGATCGGTGGAATTGGTGTGGGTTATTCTGCAGGATATGCATGGCAGACCGTATTTAATACGTTTGGAGCACTGTCGATTGCATCGGGGTTATTCGGTGCAGGTACGGCAGTGACGCTGCGAATTATATTCAATGTGATGGGATCTGTATATACCGTCGTATGTGACAGATTTTTGGATTTCCTCAGAAAAAGAACGGAAATCCACCGGGTGGGTGAGATGGCATAAAATCAGTAGATCACCCGGTTCCGCCCACTCTCTTTGCCGAGATAAAGCTTGCGGTCGGCTTCCTGAATGACAGATTCCATGGTATGATTTCTGCCAAATTCTTCGACTCCGAATGTCATGGTTACATGAATCAGTTTGCGTTCGTATAATACAGGAGTGTGCCGGATATCATCCAGAAGGTCAGACATCAAAAGCTGAACCTCCTCCATATCCATGCCGGGAAATACAAACAGGAATTCTTCTCCGCCCCAGCGGCAGACTTCCCCTTTTTCGCCTATTACCGTGCAAAACAATCTGGAAAGTGTGCGGAGAACTTCATCCCCGGCATCATGCCCGTAAGTATCATTTACATGTTTGAAAAAGTCGATATCCCCCATGGCAACAGTCAGGGTCTGTAATTTATGCTGCGTGTATCTGGAAATACATGTTTCCAGACGCTTATACATCTGCCAACGGTTGAAAAGCCCGGTCAGGGGATCTGTGGATGCGATGTGTTCCAGTTCCAGATTGTAACGTATAAGCTTGTGTTCCATCTGCTGGGAATTCTGGGTGAAAATAATCATAACCGTGATCAGTTCTGCAAAAATAAACAAAGTGTCTATGGTCTGTATGCAGATACTGGCATCTGTGGAAAGCTGGATGACCGGCAGATGATACCGTGTATAGGAATACAAAAGCAGACGGTAAGCACATGTGCAGATTCCAACAAAGATTTTAGTGCGTATGCGGTGGAAACTGACTGCAAAATTTAATACGAGAAGTACAAACAGGAAGTGCTGTACACCGCAGTCCCACCCAAATCTCTGTATAAATACAGTAATCCACAATAACGTCAGTAATTGTGAAAAAATGGAAGCAAAATGTGTATGGTTTAGATAGGTAATCCGGAAAGCAAATACATATAAAATGCCACAGATGAGAGTCAGCAGGGAGGAAGGAACATCCCGAAGAAAGCAGCAGACACAAAAAAGGACAAGAAAATAAACGCTGAGAATCAGTGCGTACAGACGCAGGGTCACAGCAGTGGTTTTTGTCTCATTTGGATTTTGTACATCCTGAAATATAAACGCCCCTATTTTTTTATGAATCATATGTAATCCCCCAATAAACATATGCCGTTCCAAAACATCTATAAGAATTATATCACAGTATAAGAAAAAGAAAAGCGCATTTTTCACATACTATCCATACTTGAATTCATGGAAATTACATTGTATAATCAGTAAGGTTGAGGAATAAAATAACAAAGAACATATAGGAGGAATCTATTATGGTTACTTGGGACAACTTGGATACCCTTGCTTCTTTTCAGAACCTTTCAAAAACAGGTCGCATAGATCTGAAAAAAGTAATGTCTGGCGAGAACGGGGCAGAGCGTGTGAAAAATTACAGTATTCCAATGGCAGAGGGATTGGTGTACAACTATGCTGCAAAGCAGGTGGATGATGATGTACTGGAAGCTTTGGTTAAGCTTGCAGAAGAAGCACAGCTTTCCGAAAAATTTGAGGAGCTTTACAACGGTGCAGTGATTAACACCGGAGAGAACCGTCTGGTTCTTCATCAGCTGACCCGTGGACAGCTTGGAAAAGCCGTTGTAGCAGATGGTGTGGATAAGCGTAAATTCTATGTGGAGCAGCAGCAGAGAATTGCAGATTTTGCAAACAAAGTACACGCAGGTGAGATCACAAACGCTGCTGGTGAAAAATTCACAACAGTTGTCCAGATCGGTATCGGTGGAAGTGACCTGGGTCCCCGCGCTATGTATTTAGCACTTGAGAATTGGGCAAAGAAAAACAACACATTCAAGATGGAAGCAAAATTCATCAGTAATGTAGATCCGGATGATGCAGCCGCTGTATTGAATTCTGTAGATGTTGCCCATTCTATTTTCGTACTTGTTTCCAAATCAGGTACTACACTTGAGACACTGACCAATGAGTCTTTCGTTAAGGACGCGTTAAAGAAAGCAGGCCTGGATGCTTCTAAGCATATGATCGCAGTTACCAGTGAGACTTCTCCGCTGGCAAAGAGTGATGATTATCTGGCAGCATTCTTCATGGATGATTACATCGGAGGACGTTATTCTTCTACATCAGCCGTTGGTGGAGCTGTATTATCCCTGGCATTTGGACCGGATGTATTTGCACAGTTTCTGGATGGTGCTGCAGCAGAGGATAAACTCTCCGCAGAAAAAGATGTATTGAAGAACCCTGAGATGCTGGATGCACTGATCGGTGTGTATGAGCGCAACGTACTGGGATATCCGAGCACCGCAGTGCTTCCATATTCACAGGCACTCAATCGTTTCCCGGCACATTTACAGCAGGTAGATATGGAGTCCAATGGTAAATCCGTAAACCGTTTTGGAGAGCCTGTAAATTACCCGACAGGTCCTGTCATTTTCGGTGAGCCTGGAACAAACGGACAGCATTCCTTCTATCAGTTACTGCATCAGGGAACCGATATTGTACCACTGCAGTTTGTTGGATTTAAGAATAACCAGCTTGACACAGATGTTGTCATTCAGGACAGCACAAGCCAGCAGAAGCTTTGCGCAAACGTAGCAGCACAGATCGTTGCTTTTGCATGCGGCAAGGAAGATGAAAACCGCAACAAGAATTTCGAGGGTGGACGCCCATCTTCTATTATTATCGGAGAGCAGGTTAATCCGAAGACACTCGGTGCATTGCTTGCACACTTTGAGAACAAGATCATGTTCCAGGGATTCTTATGGAATGTCAACAGCTTCGATCAGGAAGGTGTTCAGCTTGGTAAAGTTCTTGCAAAGCGCGTACTTGCACATGAGACAGACGGAGCACTGAAAGTATTCAGTGATCTGTTAAATATCTAATCGGATTTTTGACTGAAGCAGGTCAGAGATATAAGACATATATAATAAGAAAAAGGAGTATGAAAACAACGGTGTTTTTCATACTCCTTTTTATTGGTATTGTTCTAACGTTTTATCCGCGCATCAGGTAATCCATAATCTTTCTGGAATCCTCTGCTTCATGTGCGATGATTTCCATCTCCGGGATGGTGGAAGCAGATTCAAAAATGGTAGATAAGGATACCAGCTGGCATAATTTTGATTTCAGATTCAGGCGGTCACCGTCAGCAGTGACAAGCTCAACCTGTCCGGAACAACTGTCAATTACTTTCAAAAACTCCTGTGGGTTTTCAATGTTCATTACCTTCATAATGCATCTCCCTTTCCTTTATACAATATTGTTCTGTTTGGTGATTCAATCATAGCATTTGTGCCGGGAAAGTGCAATGTCGTGCCTCTCTTTGCACATAGACAGTTGTATTTAATGGCAGGTGTTCATGAGATGAAAACGTACAAGTGTGTACATGAAGCAAGTTGTATTGCAATAGCGAAAGAAATCAAGAATAAAATACACAAAACGCACAAAACGACAGTAAAACAAAGGAAAAATAAAATGAAAACCAGTCAAAATGCACATAATCGTATGAAAAATAGAAAATTTAACAGTTAAATTGCAATACAACAATACAACTTTACGAAAAAATATTGTTGTATTTTATTGAAAAACAGGAGAGGACCGTCTATAATTAGAATTACAAAAAGCAAATACGTATCAAAGTAGAGGGAGGACAACGTATGAAGAAAATTTTAAAGAAGGTAGCTGCAACGATCCTGGCAGCATCAATGGTAATTGGTATGACAGCCTGTGGAACCGGCGGGGGAGGATCTTCCACACAGGGAGGTACATCATCAAACAAATCCGGAAAGATTAAGATTGGTGTTTCCATCTGGTCATCCACCGATGTACTTGGTTCTCAGTGTAAGAAGATTCTGGATGAGGCAGCAAAGGCATTGGATGTCGATGTACAGTATGTGGATCAGGGACATGTATCTGAGAAAGTTACCGCTTCTGTTGAGCAGTTGGCAGCAGCAGGATGTCAGGGAATTATCATCTGTAACTCATCTGATACAGAGATGACTTCCGCAATTAAGACCTGTAATGACAATAAAGTATATCTGGCACAGTTCTTCCGTGTTATCAGTCAGGAAAACAGTGCAGATATTTATCAGGCAGCAAAAGATTCTGATTATTATATCGGAGCTGTTCACGAGGATGAGCCGGCAAACGGTGAAGAACTTGTAAACATTCTTTTAAACAAAGGTGACAGAAACATTGGTCTGATCGGCTGGGAGCAGGGAGATGCTACATGGCTCGGCAGATGGGAAGGCTATAAAGCTGGCGTAGATAAGTGGAACGAAGAACATCCAGATGATCAGGCAAAGCTTTCTGAGCCACAGTACGCAGGAACAACTTCCGAAGGTGGTTCTAAGGCAGCAGAAGCTCTGATGGCAGCAGATCCAAACCTGGATGCACTTATTCCAGCAGGTGGTGGTGGAGATCCTCTCCAGGGTGCAATCGCAGCAGTTGAGCGTGCCGGAAAGACCGCAGATATCGACATCGTTTCTACAGACTTCCTTCCAGACCTTGGAGACAGACTTGAGAATGGTTCCATGGCTGGTGAGTCCGGAGGACATTTCTGTGATCCATTGATCGCATTCATGATGGTATACAATGCAGTAAAGGGTAACTACAAAGACTTTGGTGGTAAGTTCGAAGATGTTCCATTCCCATATCTGTATGTATCATCTGCAGATGATTACAAGAATTATGAGAAGTATTTCGTAGATCAGCTTCCATATACTGATCAGGAACTGGTTGATATGTCTAAGCTGAGTCTGGAAGACTTAAGAATTACTGCACAGAGCGTATCTATTGAAGATGCAGCAGCACGTGCGGGTAAATAAAACAATAACCACAAGGGGTGGCGCTGCTTGCGGCGCCACCTTTTTCCATCAATGTGACGTTTATCAGAATTGACAAAAAGAGGTAGATAATATGAGTACTACGAAAAAATTTTCGGGAAAAGCAATGGGGTATCTGATCCTGCTCGGTCTGGTTGTGCTTTCCTGGGCCATCTTTAAAATACTTTCGCCGCATAACTTTGGATCTTTCGGCAATATGCTTAACTATTTTCAGGCCAGCCTGATTGCAACTGTTGGTGCCGTAGGATTCTACTTTGTAATGGTAATGGGAATGTTTGACTTTTCCATTGGCGCAAATATCATGCTTTCCGCAATCGTTGGGTGTGTATTCGCCACCCGTTTTAATCTCGGATATTTCGGATTGATCGTCGGATGTATCTTAACAGGAACAATTGTCGGTGCATTAAACGGCATGTTTTATGTAAAACTCCGTATCCCGTCCATGATTGTAACAACAGGACTTGCACTGATCTATGAGTCTCTGGCAAACTACATTGCAGGCGGCGTAGAGCAGACACTTCCATCCAATTTACGTGCATTTGGCCAGATGCCTTGGGATATCATCCTTGCACTTGTGGCATGTGTCGTTGCTTACATATTCTTAAATTACACAAAAATTGGAACATACACCTATGCTATCGGCAGTGATGAGTTTGTTGCCAAGAACATGGGTATTAACGTAAATAAGTATAAAGTTCTTGCATTTATTTTAAGTGGTGCATTCCTCGGTGTTATGGCGATCCTGACCATCAGTTACGGATCTTCCATGGTAGCCGTTACCGGAATGGCATCTATGAGCCGAAACTTCGTACCGACCATGGGATGTTTCTTTGGTCTGGCATTTAAGAAATACGGAATGCCACTTCCGGCAATTATCATCGGTGAGTTTGTCATCAACATCATCTTCTTCGGTTTCATTGCTCTTGGAGCACCAACCGCTATCCAGGATGTGATCACAGGACTTGCACTGCTTATTATCATTACTCTGACAACAAAGGCTACAAAGGGCGAGATCGTCAAGTAATGAAAGGGGGAAGACAGCAATGAGTGAAGTAAGATTACAAGTAAAAAATCTCTGCAAGAACTTCGGTATTACAAAAGCCGTACAGAACGTTTCCTTTAACGTTAACAAGGGAGAAGTTCATGCACTGATCGGAGAAAACGGCTCCGGAAAATCCACCCTGACCAACATGCTTACCGGTATTTACAGCATTGGCAGCGGTACATTTATTCTGGATGGCAAGGAAGTTCATCCAAAGAATCAGGTAGAAGCAAACAATGAAGGAATCTCCATCATTGTACAGGAGCTTGGTACATTGTCCGGACTGACTGTTGCAGAGAATATTTTCCTCGGTCATGAGGATCAGTTCGTACACTGTGGCATCAAAAATACAAATGCCATGAACAAAAAAGCAACAGAGCTGTTAAAGCAGTATGGATTTGAAAGAATCAAGGCTGCTGATATGATCGACTCTTACAACTTCGAGGATCGTAAGCTCGTAGAGATCGTAAAGGCAACCTACTTTAATCCAAAGATCGTTGTTATTGATGAGACAACGACAGCGCTTTCCCAGGAGGGGCGTGAAGAACTGTACAAACATATGGAGCGTATCCGAAAGAGCGGCAACACCGTCATCTTTATTTCCCACGATCTCCCGGAGATCATTGAGAAATCCGATACAATCACCATTCTCCGTGATGGTGTATACATTGATACCGTAAAGAGTAAAGATGTCAACGAAAATGATTTAAAGAAACTCATGGTTGGACGTGAAGTAACGGGCGATTACTACCGCAGCGATTACGGGGAGAAAGTTTCCGATGAAGTCGTACTTTCGGTAAAGGATGTAACCGTTCCGGGATTGATCGAGAATGTAAGTTTTGATCTGCACAAAGGTGAGATCCTTGGATTTGGTGGACTTTCCGAGTCTGGTATGCATGAGATCGGTAAAGCAATCTTTGGTGCATCCTATGACAGGGAAGGAACCGTAGAGCTGGCAGATGGAACCCAGATCAACGATATTCCGACCGCAATCAAACACAGCATTGCATATACATCGAAGGATCGTGATAACGAGTCGGTTGTGTTAAATCAGAGCATTGGAGATAACATTTGTCTCCCGTCACTGGATGAACTGTCCGGACCGGCACATCTGATCAGCGATAAGAAGAAAAAAGATTTTGCAAACAAATTTGCAAAGCAGATGTCCGTTAAGATGGTCGATGTCAACCAGTTCGTTTCCAACCTGTCCGGTGGAAATAAGCAGAAAGTCGTTCTGGCAAGATGGATCGGAAAAGATTCCGATATCGTCGTACTCGACAGCCCGACACGAGGCATTGATATCAAGGTAAAGCAGGATATTTACCAGTTGATGAATCAGATGAGAAAAAATGGAAAATCCATTATCATGATCTCCGAGGAATTGATGGAGCTGATCGGTATGTGTGACCGCATCATGATCATGAAAGACGGCAAGATCAGCGGAGAACTTGAGCGTGACCAGAACCTTGATGAAAATGGTCTGATTACGATGATGGTATAAGGAGGCAGCTATGGGAAGTCAAGCAAGTGTAAATACAAACGATAAAGAGCAGCAGCTCAAAAAAGCATCAAAAATGTCGCTGATCCGTTCACTTCTTCCGATTGTAGGACTGGTGGTTATTTTCCTGTTATTCAATTTCCTGACAGATTTTCGAATGATGGGTAATATGTCACTGGTACTCTCACAGGTATATGTGACGATGATTTCTGCGATGGGCGTATTTTTCATTATGACAATGGGTGGTCTGGATTTCTCCCAGGGATCTATTCTTGGTATTTCCTCCATTGTAGTATGTATGCTCTCAAAATACAGCATTCCATTGGCGATTATCGGTGGTATTGCAGCCGGAGCAGCAATCGGTGCGATTAACGGTTATTTCTATGTAAACCGTAAGATCAAATCCTTTATTGTAACAATTTGTACCATGTTCTTATTCCGTGGTTTTATCAAGTACCTGACAACCAACGCTCCGGTAGCCGGATCTGCAAAGCTGATCAATTATGACAGCACAGCACTGAAAGTTGCCTGCACGGTTGTGATACTTGCCATTGGATTTGTGGCATTCCGCTTTACAAAGTTCGGAACTTATTTAAAGGCCATCGGTGCCGGTGAGAAAGCAGCTATGTTTTCCGGTATCCGTACAGACCGGATGAAATTCCTGATTTATGTACTCGCAGGTGCCATTACAGGATTTGCAGCATTTATCAATGTTATCAAAGTCGGATCGGTAACATCTTCCGGTGGAAACCAGTTAGAGACACAGATCCTGATCGCACTGGTACTTGGTGGAATGCCAATTTCCGGTGGTGCAAAGGTTCGTTTCGAGAATATTATTGTCGGATCATTACTTTACATCGTATTAAACAGTGGATTAACTATGATGGGATTCTCTACACAGATGATGCAGCTCATTCAGGGTATTGTATTCCTGATCTTCGTTGCAGTATTTGCAGATCGTGAGTCTATTCAGGTTATCAAGTAAAAACATAAAAAGGCAAATGGAGAGGCTATGCGTAATACAGAACAGGATAATTTGAAATATCAGAAATTATATCATTGGGCACATACGTTAATCACCAGTGGCGTAATTAAAAATATGGATAAGTTTCCGTCTGAGACCATTCTGCAGAAGAAATTCGGTTATTCCAGGCAGACGGTGCGCACAGCTCTCCAACAGTTAGAGGATGAGGGGCTGATCACCCGGGTACGCGGAAGCGGAACGTACGTGTCTTATGAAGGCAGTACCGAGAACGAATCGCGTCAACGGGTTGGTCTGCTCCTTAGTTATTATTCCGATTATTTATTTCCGCAGGTGTATGATGGAATTGAATCTGCGCTGACAGAAAAGGGATATGGGATTGAGGTTGCGGTAACCAAAAACCGTCTGAATGATGAGGCACTTTATCTGGAAGGGCTGATAAAAAGCAATGTTTCCGGATTGATTATCGAAGGTTCGCGGTCCGCGTTTCCCAATCCAAATATCCGCCTGTTCAGAGAAATTCGAAAGCGCAACATACCGACGCTTTTTATCCATAATCATTATGAAAATCAGCTGTTTGACAGCGTAGAGATGGAAGACGCCAGAGCGGCATACGAGTTGACAAAGATACTGATCGAACACGGACATCGCCGGATTGGTGGAATTTTTAAATACGATGATATGCAGGGAATTGAGCGCTATAAAGGATTTATCCAGTGTCTTTCCGATTATGGCGTGAAATTCGATGATGATTGTGTGCGTTGGTATTCCACGAAAGATATGGATGAAAAGCTCAGCAAGAAGGGAATGCTCCGGATGTATCGCAGGACAAAGGATTGTACCGCAATGATTGTGTACAACGATGAAGTCGCCGGATATTATATGGAATTTCTGGCAGATCGCGGGCTTTCCGTTCCGGAAGATGTCTCGGTGGTATCTTTTGATGATGCGGAGCTGCAGCAGGAGCAGAAAGTGAAATTACTATCGGCTGTGCATCCGAAGTATCAGTTGGGGCGGATTACGGCCAAAAATCTTTTGCGGATGATGGAGGATGAGAACTGGCAGGAAAGAAATTATTCGTATCGTTTTCCGGTGAAGCTAAATGACGGAAATTCCGTGCGGGCGATCGATAGGAGATAAGGATGAAAAGACATCTGTTTTCTTTAAAAAAATAGAAAGCAGATGTTTTTTTGTTGAAAAAATATGGGATGATTGACAGGAAAGAAGCCATTAGAGTATCATAGGTTTAGCAATGGATCAGGGAGTAGAAAAACGTGACAACATTTGAAATGCTGCAGGAACTGCTTGCGCAAAATGAATTTGAACTTTTATTGCCGGAGGATCATACAGCGAATACAACAGAGCAGGATATCCGGTTGGTTTATCAAATGAATGATACCGTGGAGAGTTTTCTTGTTTTTCGGGAAGCAATCTTCACAGGCACATACAAAAAGGATTATGAAGGGAAACTGGATGCCTCTTATGACCGGGATCAGGACCGGTATGTGCTTGGGGTGCGGCAGGGAGACAGTGTTATTACCCTGTTTTATCAGAAGCTGGAGCTGGAAGTAAATCTATATAACTACGGAGAGATTGCACATTTCTGGGTTCCGCGGTATGAAAATCTGCGTCAGCTGGAATTTCGGATTGCAGTGCTGTGGGACAAGTATACCTATTTGGGGGAAAATTACTGCAGTGAGGGGGAAAAGCGCCTGGTTCATCTGGCGGATGTCCCGGCACTTAATTTCTGTTCTTACTGTGCTGCACCGGAACCGTATATGGTGCCACATGAGATGCCGAAAGAGTCTTTCCTGCAGGGACTGGATGTGATGGAGCAGCTGGCAAAGCAGGCGAAAGACTGGCTGCTGGTTGGCTGGATTCGCTTTTATCGCAGACATCCGTCAACAATTGTAACCAGGTGGGTGGCACACGTCCTGCACCATAGCATTCATTTTGGCTTTGTGAAAACACTTACGGAAACGATCAAAAAGGAGACGGCCATCTATCCGCGACGCCTGTTCGGAAAAAGCGGAGAGGAACGGCTGGCACTGTGCCTGAAAAAAGCAAACGCACGGAAGGAAGAACTGGAAAAGACGGGCGCATATGTAGAAATTGTGCGGCAGGAGCCATTTACAATTGCAAAAGATCAGCTGGATTTAAAGGTGTATCTGCTGGTCAGCCGCCAGGGGATGGTAAACCAGAAGATTCAGGTGGAGGAAATCGTATTGTAATTTTGTTGTTACAGTTCGCCGGGTAACCTGTGAACTGTAACACAGTAACGAATAAAAAGACAATCAGGTTAGAATTTGATTGAAAGACTTTTTCTAAAATGATAGTATAGATACATGGGAAACTAGAGAGCCGGGCGGCTTACCCTCTTTTTCGGAGGGGCTAACCCTCCAGACGAAAGAAAGGAGGGCGTTGCCAATGTATGTTACATATTCTGATTTGATTCAGATAGGGATATTCATTTGCGCCCTTGTTGGATTGTGTTACACGATTTTCAAGGGAAAACGAAAATAGCCGCCATTACTCGCAATAATGACGGCTGTTGTTAAAACAGATTTTTAATTATTGGGGTAAGCCGCTTCTCTAGCTTTCCCTTTTTCTATACATAGAATAACATATCTTTTGAATCTCTGCAAGGAAAAGTGTGAATCGATTCATAATTTGTTACTGTTCACTCAGCACCTGAACACCATGCTGTTCAGGTACACATTTTCCCCCTTTTTGTGAAATGAGTTGACTTCATCACACAGGTGTAATATATTGAAGAAAACATATCATTTTCGGAGAGGGGGAATTTTTATGTGGATGTTACTGGGGATTCTTGTAGTTGGTGCGCTTGGAGGCGTATGTATGGCTGCACTCCGCAATGTGAGCGGGGATGTCGGTGGAGGCATGGGCAGAGATTATATGGAAAAAGAGTGGGGAATTACAGAAAATAAAAAAGAGTAGAAAGACAAGATGGGATTATTAGAACAGATCAAAAAACCGAATGCAAAAGCATTTACACATAGCGGAAAATTTCATGCGGATGATGTATTTTCATCCGCATTATTGTTGTATCTGAATCCGCAGATTACAATCACAAGAGGAAACCGTGTGCAGGAAGATTATGACGGGATTGTATTTGATATTGGCAGAGGGCGGTATGATCATCACCAGAGAGACAGTCGTGTGCGTGAAAATGGAGTACCGTATGCCGCCTTTGGTCTGCTCTGGGAAGAACTCGGAAGCGGAATCTTAGGGGAAACGTTAGCGCAGCGGTTTGATGAAGAATTTGTGCAGCCGTTGGATAACAATGATAATACCGGGGAAAAGAATGAGCTTGCATCACTGATTGGCAATTTTAATCCGGTGTGGGATGAAACGGAAGCGGCCGATGGAGTGACAGAGGAAGAAAGAGATCGCGGTTTGTCCGTCGGATTTTTGAGGGCCGTGCAGGTGGCAGGGATGGTCCTCGAAAACAAGTTTGCACGCTATCGCGCAGATGCGCGCGCGGATGAGAAAATCAATCAGGTGCTTGCCATGCAGGAGACACAGGGTGGGGATGCGCGTATTCTGGTGCTGCCGGAATTTGTTCCGTGTCAGAAACGGCTGAAGGAGACAGATATCGCGTTTGTTATTTTTCCGTCGAATCGTGGCGGATATTGTATCCAGCCACAGAAGAAACCGGATTCCATGAATTACAAATGCAGTTTTCCAAAGCAATGGCTGGGGCTTGAAAATGAAGAACTGCAAAAGGCTACAGGGCTTGCCAGCGCAGGGTTCTGCCACAAGGGCGGATTTCTTATGACGGTTGGAGACGAGGCGGATGCCATCAGGGCATGCGAGATCAGTCTGGAAGAATATGAGCAAAAGCCGGTGATCGTGTGTCTGTGGGATGCCGGAGAGGCACAGGAGACAAAAAAATGCGAGAGAGAAGAAACAGAGCATATGCTCAGGAAGATTCCGGATATGACCGATGCACAGATCTGTCACATGACACTTCCGCATCTTCCGGATCTGGAAGAACAGGGCATGTATGCGGAAGTTGCGATGGAAAAAGAAGACTGGAAAAAGTATATCAAAGAGTTTGTAAAACAAATACTCGAATGTAAACCGGAAGCGGTTTATGTTACGGCAGATCTGTTTGCAGCTTATCCGGTGGTGCATGCACTCCGCAAAAAACACATGCCGGTACTGATGCGCGCAAAGAAGGAAGGAAAGACCCGCATCGTGCGGCTTCCTTCGGGATCGTAGACCAGAAAGAGAGGAAGAACAATGGACGAGTCAGGAAACCACAAACAGGCAGAACAGAGGGAGAGAATCCGGTGGATCGTATCGATTTTGATTCCCCTTTTGTGTGCACTTCTGTCATTTTGTGTGATTGCAAAATACACCTCATCTCCAACTATGAAGATAAATGCACACGCGATTCAGTCACTGGATGACAAAAAGACAACTGCATTGGAACTGACGGCAGCGGCAACAGCTGCTTCTGCCGCAATTACGCTTATTCCGGGAGATGCCGGTACTCCGATTGCGGATAAACTGGCCGATCTGAGTTCGTATTTTCTGATTGTTGTCTGTGCAATCTATCTTGAAAAATATCTGGTTACCATTACGGGGCTGGCAGCATTTAAACTGTTGATTCCGATTGGATGTATTTTGTTGTCGCTTTGTTTTGGATTCAAAAAAGATCTGGGCAGGACCATTGCCTGTAAGCTGGTTTTGTTTGGGCTGGCTATTTATCTGGTAGTTCCGGCAAGTGTCAGGGTTGCGGATCTGATTGATGCGACATATGGAGCTTCCATGGAAAATACCATTGCATCAGCAAAACAGGCAACGGATGAGATCAAAGGCGAGGCGGATACACAGAGTCAGGAGAGCAGCAGTTCCGATGACGGTGGGAAAAGTAGTTTCTGGTCGGGACTAGTGGACAAAGTTGAGAATACCGTGACCGGAGCAAAAGTAAATCTGGAAAATACGCTGAACCGGTTTATAGAAGCGATTGCGGTAATGCTGGTGACTTCCTGTGTAATACCGATTCTTGTTCTGTTGTTTTTTGTCTGGCTTGTGAAACTGGTACTTGGGGTAAATATTACGTTGCCACAGATCGGAAAAAAGAAGAAAGAGGGAAAAAGAATATGAAATTACTGATGAAACAGCGTGTTTTTTCATGGACGGATACCTATGATGTCTATGATGAGGCGGGAAATAAAAAGTATTTTGTAAAAGCAGAATTGTTTCGGCTGGGGCACCAGATCCATGTATTTGATGTTTCCGGAAATGAAATCGGTATGATCAAGCAGCGTCTTTTTACGCTTCTTCCTTCGTTTGATATTGTGATCGGTGGACGTGAATTTGGAAATATTCAAAAGGAATTTACGTTTTTTAAACCGCGTTATGAAATTGATTATAACGGATGGCGTTGTGAGGGAGATTTCCTCGCCTGGGACTATGATGTGTATGCGGGCTGCAGTTCAGTCGTGCATATTTCAAAGGAACTGTTCCACTGGGGAGATACCTATACGATTAATATTTTAAATCCCGAAGATGAGATTCCGGCACTGATGCTTGTCATTGCAATTGATGCAGCGAATTGTACACAGGGGAAGTAAAAAAGCTGGAATAACGAATTGGTCGTTATTCCAGCTTTTTCATTTCTTTCATTTATTTGCAGGCTTTCGGAAGTGAAAATTTAGTTGCCTTGTTGAAGTTTTTGTATGTAACAGATGTCTTAATCTTGGAGTAGGACATATCGGAATCCGCTACAAGAGAACTAAGATACTCGTTCATGAAGTCTTTCATGTCGATCGTCTGTTTTACCGGATAATAGGTCTTCTTATCAATCCAGAGAGAGATGGTAATCGGAGAAAGAGAACTGTAATCAGAAGATGTTCCCTGTGTGTTATCTCCGTTAAGTCCAAGTTGTGCAAGAAGACCGGCAATATCTTCGCCCTTCAGCCGTGCCTGAATCTGTACGGTTGATTTTCCGTTGACGGTTACGCTGTTTTTGACAATTTTTAAATCCGAATACATATCTGTGGTCTGTACAGAACTGAGCATATCGGAGTAGTCAGACAAATCCAGTGTTGATTTTTCATAGGTTTTGTTATCCGTAGAGGTGTACTGCAACAGTTTGTTGCCTTTTTGTTTTGTGTAGGAGATTACTTTTATTTTTGTGTCCTTACCGTTGGAAGGGATTGTCATCGTCATAACGGTTTTGGTTTTCAGCGGACTGGCAAAAGCAATCGTTGTTGACGTGGTTTTGGTGGATGTGGTTTTTCCCTGAACCGACATGTCCATATCCATGTTCATTTTCATCTCATAGGATTTCAATTTTTCTGTGGCTTTCGCCATTTTGTTGATGTACTGCTTGGCAGAAAGGGTTGCTGCCGCTACAGGAGTAGTGCCGGCAAAAGCGCATACTGCCATAACTGCGGTAAGCACAGCTGCCAGAAACTGTTTCTTTAACTTTTTCATAAAATAAAACCTCCATATTTTTTATTGATATGGAGGTATCGTATCATCTAAGGATGGTTTTCGTCAATAAGACCTTTTTCCTACATTTGCTTTATTTGGAATCCATTCGTGTCACAATCATGTGAATGATATATGGAACAAGGATCACCGGGATGGCAAGGTAAGCCAGAAAACTGTAAGCTTTCTGGATCAGTGTCAGTAAGCCGAACTGTGCGATGCCAAAATCAATCAGACAGCAGATCAGTGCGATGATAATCTCACGGGAGGAGATGCGTTTTCTGGTGTTTATGTCCGGAGTTTCTGCTTTTGGTGTTCCATCGGATACATCATTTTTGCCGGACAGGGTCCGTTTTTTAAGTCCGTCGGATACACGTTTCACCATGGCGGCAACCATATTTACCGCTGTGGATACGGCACCGAGGATAATCAGAATGGAAATGAGCGGTGTCATAAATCCTTTGCCGATGCCTTTTTGTACCATAAGCAGTGTCGGCACGCTGGTGCCTGCCATATCCGGGCTTGTGGAAACGGTCATAATTCCAAGACAGACCATCGTCATCATCAGCGCGTTGATGAGAAAGCCGAGCCCCATGCTTTTGACTGCATCGCCCGGTTTTTTGAATACTTTGGTATGCTGGACAAATACCGCAATGTTTGCCAACTGGAACGTTCCGTAAAGGAATGCGGAGTAAAGTGCCTTTCCGAATGGTTCTGTGGATGTTGTCATCTGCTGTGCGGTTGCACGGATGGCAGACCAGCCGTGGATGATATTCGGAATGTATACAATCAGAAGCCCGGCAATGATGCAGATGGAAAGCACGGAGGCTACCCGGCGCACCAGATCGGTGCCGAAAATGGCAACGATAAAGATGAAAATGCCGATGATCAGGGTACACAGCAGATACGGAAGTCCTGTCAGTGTACTTAATGTTGCACCGCCGGTTGCAAAGGCAACAGCGGGAGCGACACACATGACGCAGATATAGAGCACTTCAAACAGGTTGGAAAAAACTGGGGCGAATTTTCCGTAAAATGCATTGTTGTACGAGCGGTAATCGTACACTTCGTGTTTCCTGGCAAAGCGCATGCCGTAGGCAAAAAAGATACCGTTATAGAGCATGGCAAGTGCAGGCATGATCAGACACCAGATGCCGAACCGTACATAGTAACTGTAAATCTGGGCGCCGGAAGCAAATCCGCCGCCGAAATGCGTGGTGAACCAGACAAAGGCAACACCAAAAATGATGGAATAGGTGCCGGTGCCGGCAGAAAATTTTTTATGCATTTATCTGTCTGCCTCCCGTTCTTTCAGCTGCTTCATTGCAAGGGCCAGCATTTCTTTTGTTACTTTATATGGGTAATGTCTGATATCGGACATTTCCGGGATGCGGTTCATACTTTCCTCCCACTGTTCTTCCGTAATCTCAATCTGTTCCAGGGAGGTCGGAAGCTGTAATTTTTTATTTAAGCAATAGATTTTTTCAAATTCCTCGTACTGCTGGTCGACAAGCAGTGCAAACAGAACACCGAATCCCACGACTTCTCCGTGCAGATGTTTTTCTTCAATGACCGGATAACTGGTCAGCGCATAAAAAATGGCATGTGCCAGCCCGCTGTTATAATCCGGGGTGAAATCTTTCGTCAGGAAAATGGAGGCAATTCCGGTTGTCACGACGATGGCAAGGACAACCTGCTCCACATCGTAGGTACATAATCCTTTTTTATGATCCTCGAGTGCTTTGGCACCGTATTCCAGAAGCGGATTGCGGCACATGACACTTAATGCTACACCAAGGGAGGTGAAATGTTCCAGCTGTTCCCCACGGGAAGAGATGGTTGCCTCATAGTATTTGGCATAGGTATCGCCAATGCCCGCCCACATATACTGTGCAGGAGCTTTGGCAATAATTTCTGTGTCGATAAATGCGTGCATGGCAGGCCGTATAAAAAAGTTCGGTTTTAAGAATGTGCCATCCTCGTTGTACATAATGGATACCGAAGTACATGCTGCACAGTTGGAGGCGATGGTCGGGAACGTAAAGACCGGCTTATCGTCAGTGATACACAGACATTTTGCGGTGTCTAGTGCTTTTCCACCGCCCACACCAAAGACCATATCGGCTTTGTGATAGACGGGAAGCTGTCGCAGTTTTTCCACGGTTTCGTAGGTACAGTCACTGCCGTACAGTTCGACACCGATGATTTCTAAGTTTGTTTTTGCTACATAAGTGCGGATCTTTCCTTCCGCTGCTTTAAGTGCGCGTCTGCCACCGATCAGAAGCACGGTTTTTCCGTAGGATTCACAGACCGATCCGATTTTATCGTAGATGTGATCGCCGATGGAATAGCTTGGCAGATGCACTTCGTAATTTTCTAATTTCATAGGTTCTCCTTTATTTTCGATATATACACAGTTTATACCAATTGCCTGTTACTGTTCAATAAAAACTTTCAAAGTTTTGCTTCGTTCTGAAATGAAAATGTAAAATACACTTGACATACAATGTAAAGTGCACTATACTTTGTGGTGTAAAGCAAACTTGACAAAAATTTCCGTGAGGAGGGGAAGCATGAAAACAAGAATTCAGGATCTGCGCAAGGAGCTGGGAGTGACCCAGAGCGAGCTTGCAGATGCTGTGGATGTGACCAGACAGACGATCATATCCCTGGAGGGAGGCAGATACAAAGCTTCTTTAGTGCTGGCACATAAACTTGCACAGTTTTTTCACGTAACCATTGAAGAATTATTTATATTTGATCAGGAGGATGAAAACATATGAAGGGATTTTGTTTATTTTCAGGAAGTAAAGTGACAAACAATGAGGAATTCCGCAAGCAGCTGCAGGCGAAAAATAAATGCCTGCTGGGATTGATTCTGCTTGGCATAATCAGTGCGGCAGCCGCTTATTATATGGAATTTTCAGGAAAGATGAAAGTAGACGATTATATGCTGGGTGTATATTGTGGGATCGGTGTGGGGCTTATATGTTCTGGAATTGTTTTTTTGATCCGCAATAAGCGTCTGATGAAAGACGAAGAGAAATTAAAGGAAGCAAGACTGCAGGTAACGGACGAGAGAAATATTGAGATTGGGTCGCGTGCGTTAAGGATGGCAGCGTTTGTGCTTCTGATTGTAATGTATTTTGCCTTTCTTTTTGGAGGACTGTATGATCCGATGATCAGTAAGCTGATGTCGTGTATGATCTGTCTGTTTCTTATTGTCTATGCAATTGCATGGAGAGTACTGAACAAGCATATGTAGAAATGAGGATATATGAAAACAGAACGAAAGAAAATCCGTCCGGATTATTATGATGAATTCAGCTGCATTGCCGGCCAGTGTCCGATTACCTGCTGTCAGGAGTGGAAGATTGCGGTGGATGCGGATACGAACCGCAGATGGAAGAAAGTCCTTCCGCCGGATACGATGCCGGGATGCGCTAAAAGCCAGTCGTTGGATCAGGTATCTGGAGATTCAAAAAATTGTGGGAAAAATCTCAGCACTTATACTTGTATGAAAGATGGAATCCGGGTTATCCGGCTGGACGAGGAGCATCGATGCCCATTTCTTGCCAAAGACAAACTGTGCCGTCTGGTTTTGGCGTATGGGGATTCGATTCTCTCGGAAACCTGCACGACATTTCCACGGGAAGTGCACCGGTTTGCAGATCATGAAGAAGATACATTGATGCCGGGGTGTCCGGCGGTGATTGATCTGTGGCGGCATAAAGAGATTACGTTTCCATCGGTCGTGCACAGCAATGCAGACATTTCAAGTGAAAACACGTGGACAAATGTGTCGGGACATACCATGTGTGTGGAAAAAGACGAAAAAAAAATGATGTTTCTGATCCGGGAACATATTCTGGCGTTACTGGGGGACCATACGGTTTCTATCGAGGAGGCTCTGCTGGAAAGTTTTTATATTCTGCTGGAGTTGTATAAAAATCAGCCCATCACACCGGAACTGGTGGAAGAATATTTTTCTCCGGAGACGCTGCAGCAACTGCGCACCGCAATCACACAGGCAAAGAGCACAATCTCTTCGCTGGAAACCTGGGAAGAATGCAATGAACTTCTGCAGGATCTGGCGGTCAATTACCGGAAAGAGGGACTGTATGAGAAGTTTTTGACACCAGTGATTACACAGGCAGAATATTATTCCCAAATTTTCGGAAGGCAGGGAATCCATGTGGGAGAAGATATGGATGCCACTAAGGGGAAAAATGAGGCAGGACAGCTTTGGGATCGGTGGAGACAGTTCCAGAATGCATTTGTATCGTATGAACTGTTGCTTCGTAATTTCCTCAGAAACGAAGTGTTTTCGGATCTGATTTTGCCAGAGAATTTTGAGACGGAACCGGAAGAGGCAGATAATCTGGAGCACATGGTGCTGCAGATGCAGTGGATTGCGATTGCGTATGCGGCAATCCGGCAGAGTCTGTTTTTGAAATGGTGTCTGGATGCAGATGGGATACCGGCAGAGGAGGCACTCGATTATGAGACGGTGCGGGAGTATATGGTGGTGATTTCTCGTATGACCGGGTATGAGGATGAGGATATCCGCGAGTATCTGGAGAATAGTTTTGCAGAGCTGATCTGGGATTGGGGATATTTCGCATTGATCATTTAAATTGCTGTTTAACGGCGGGGTCTGGAGCCTTTTGTTTTTCAGAGGGACGGATTTGTGGGGGAGTTGGTTTGGGTATAAGGTTTCTCGATATGACGGAAGAAGGGGGACATTCTCTTTCTCCAGAAAAATTTACAAGTTAGCTCTGGCGTTGGTTTCAGGTACGTGGAGTAGAGTTTTTCAGTTTACGCAATTCACTATGGGTTGTGAGTGCCAGAGCAAGTTGCAAATTTGTTCTTCCGAAAGAAATGTCCCCCTTCTTCCTGTGGATTGGAAAACTATAAGAAAAAGAATGATGCCCGCAAATCCTGTCTGTGGAACAAACATAAAGGCACCAGAACTTGCAGTTAAGGGGACGCCTCAAAAGGAGCTACGAATCCCATGAACTGGAATAAACATAAAAATACCCTGTTAAATCACTTGATGATAAGGCCGGGTATCTATAGATGAAAAATTAAAGTTTTAGGTGACGGTTTTCCGAAATTTTAAGGTTTAAAATCAGGAAATGTCACCTATATAGTAAAAATTGTTTCTCCAGATACCGGTTTTTTAGAAAAAGCGGTACCTAAAGAAGCAATTTTTGATCTATAGAGACTTTCCGGTATCTGAATGTTAAATTTTCAGCGTGTAGGTACCATAATGGTATCTTTTACATGAATTTTATTGGCATAGATACCACGGTGGAATTTTTTTATTGAATTTTATTGGTATAGGTACCGCAATGGTATCTTTTACATGAAATTTATTGGGATAGATACCACAGTGGAATTTTTTACTGAATTTTATTGGTATAGGTACCGCAATGGTATCTTTTACGTGAATGTTATTGGCATAGATACCACGATGGCATTTTTCCTATGAATTTTAATTATATAGAACCCATCCTTTATTTATAAGTTTATAATGCCCGATCATATAAAGGCTTCAATAGAACGATTGTTTCACAAAATACCGGCAATGAAATTTCCACTTATTAGCATGTCAAACTTCCCAAACATTTATCACCTTACCGTAAACGCTCATTGCACGCATTTCCTTCCGGGAGCGCCTTTAACTGCAAGTTCTGGTGCCCTTATATTTGTTCCACAGACAGGATTTGCGGAAATATGTTTCTCAATTATATTATCTCCAGCCAACAGGAAGAAGGGGGACATTTCTTTCGGAAGAACAAATTTGCAACTGCGCCGTAGTTCCATCACATAACGCTAATGGCATAAAAGTAAAATATTTGTCAAACTTACCTGAAATCAATATCGGCGCTAACTTGCAAATTTTTCTGTAGAAAGAGAATGTCCCCCCTTCTTCCGTCGCATTGAAAAAACTTATATTTAGAACAATCCCCGCAAATCCGTCCCTCCTGCCAAACCCCAAAGACCCCAGACCACGCAGTTAAACAGCAATTTAAAAGCAATTTAAAAGAAAACGAACAGATGAAAAAATTATGCAGATATAGTATAATAGACAATAATAAACCAAAAGAAAAACTTGCCAGACTGGGGGAAACATGGAACCACAAAAGCAGAATGACGGTGTGCGCTATAAGCTGGCGAATGCCATGAAAGAATGTATGCGCACGGCACCGGTAGAAAAAATAACCGTAAAAGAAATTGTAGAAACCTGTGGGTTGACGCGTCAGACATTTTATCGGAATTTTCAGGATAAATATGATCTGATCAACTGGTATTTTGATAAGATTTTGCTGGAATCATTTGAGCACATGGGAGAAGGAAGAACCGTCTACGAGAGCCTTGTCAACAAATTTGAATATATTCAGATGGAGCAGTTGTTTTTTCGGGCGGCATTCAAAAATGATCAGCAGAATTGCCTGAGAGATCATGATTTTGAACTGATTCAGGAGTTTTACACAAAGCAGATCGAAAGCCGGACAGGAAGAAAGATTTCCACCGAATTGCAGTTTGAACTGGAAATGTATTGTCTTGGTTCGGTTTATATGACGGTGCAGTGGGTGCTCGGGTATCGGAAATGTACGCCAGAAGAGCTGGCACATGCGCTGACCGAATCCATGCCTGTGCGGCTGCAGGACGTATTTCAAGAACTGGGATTAATATAGGAAGAAACTGTAAAAAATGCATCCGCTTGGTCTATCGTTTGAAACGCCAGAACCGGTATTTGCCGGAACTGGCGTTTCTTTCATCAGTGACTTCTTTTACAGTCCACTTTATATTGAATTGTAAGAAATTACATCAGTTTACGGAACAGTGCTTTCAGATCTTCCACACTGGCATCTTTTGGATTTCCAGGTGCGCAGGCATCGGCATGTGCGGATTCTGCAAGGAACTGTAAGTCTTCTTCCTTCAGTGCTTCCAGTTTGGTCGGAATTCCGACATCGACGGAAAGCTGCTGTACGGCATCAATCGCTGCCTTGCGGTATTCGTCCACAGACATTTCATCGACACCTTTGACACCCATGGCGCGTGCAATCTCACGGTATTTTTCACCGGTGCAGTCGGCATTGTATTCCATAACGATTGGGAGCATCATTGCACAGGCAACACCGTGTGGAGTGTCATAGACAGCACCAAGTGTGTGTGCCATGGAATGTGCGATTCCAAGTCCGACATTGGAAAATCCCATACCCGCGATATACTCGCCGAGTGCCATGCCTTCGCGTCCCTCTTTTTCGTTTGCAACGGCACTGCGCAGGGATTTGGAGATCAGCTCAATGGCTTTGAGGTGGAACATATCTGTCATTTCCCAGGCTGCTTTTGTAGTGTATCCTTCGATGGCGTGTGTCAGGGCATCCATACCGGTGGAAGCTGTCAGTCCCTTTGGCATGGAAGACATCATCTCAGGATCTACGATTGCGATAATTGGCATATCGTGTGGGTCAACACATACAAATTTACGCTTCTTTTCCACATCGGTAATGACGTAGTTGATGGTAACTTCTGCCGCAGTACCAGCGGTGGTCGGAACAGCGATGATCGGTACACATGGTTTTTTGGTCGGAGCTACGCCCTCAAGGCTGCGCACATCTTCAAATTCCGGATTGGCAATGATGATACCGATGGCTTTGGAAGTATCCATGGAAGAGCCGCCGCCGATTGCAATGAGGTAGTCGGCACCGGAATCCTTGAATGCCTGTACACCGTGCTGGACATTCTGGATGGTTGGATTTGGTTTGATATCGGAATAAATCTCATACACAAGACCATTCTTGTCCAGTACATCTGTTACCTTTTTTGTTACACCAAACTTGATCAGGTCAGGATCAGAGCAGACAAAAGCTTTCTGGAATCCGTGTGCTTTTGCCTCGGTTGCAATCTCTTGAATTGCACCTGCGCCGTGATAAGATGTTTCATTTAACATAATTCTGTTTGCCATAGTTGTAATCGTCTCCTTTGCATACATTCATGATATTCTTATTGTAGCAATGAAAAATCCGGGATGTAAGTTACAAAAGCAGCAGATTGTAACATGTGGTCCAAAATTTTTTTTCTTGATTTTTTATGGGAAAAGGAGTAATCTGTCAATGGGAATGAAGTTCTCCCAAGGGAATTTTCCTGAACTGCTGAACGATAAGCTGATGACTTCTACGATTGTTTGATCGCAGAGACCATCGGCTTTTTTATTTGCTGTAAGATTTTGAGGATGTGCAGGGGAAGGATGGATGCAGGATGGATGTAGCAGTAAATCAATTGTTCATATGTCGCATGTAAGAGATGAAAAAGGGATTATGAAAGAAGAGGAAAACCATGAATCCGTCACATGATTTACAGGGATTAAAGAAAAAAGCAAAAGAAACATTTTTGTATGTGCTATCTGCGCTGCTCCTTGGCATTGCAATTGGTGCCATTGACGCGGTATTTGGTCGTGTTTTACTTTTTATTACAGATTTTCGTTCGGCGCATGTAGTTGTATTGCTGCCGTTTCTGCCGCTGGCAGGGCTTGGGATCGTCTGGTTATACCGGCATTTCAATGAGACGGCGGCAAAAGGAATGACGCTTGTCATGGAAGCCGGGCAGGGAAAGCGGGAGTCGATTCCACTGGCACTCATCCCACTTGTCATGGCCGGTACATGGATCACACATCTGTTTGGCGGAAGTGCGGGGCGCGAGGGCGTTGCCGTGCAGATCGGTGCCACACTTTCCCATGCGTTTGCCCGCAGATTCCACTTCCCGGACAACGGCAGGATAGTATTGATTGCGGGAATGGCAGCCGGATTTGGAGGCCTCTTTCAGACTCCGTTTGCAGCAGTCTTTTTTGCGATGGAAGTAGTGGTGAGTGGAAGTATGGCATATTCCGCATTGCTTCCTGCGGCAATTGCGTCTTTTACGGCATCTGCAACTTCGCATGCTCTGGGGCTGGAAAAATTTTCGGTTCTTCTTTCGCAGACCCTGTCATTGACGGACACAAAGACGGTGACGTATCTGATTCTTTTTGGAATCTTGTTCGGTCTGACGGGACGGCTGTTTGCGGTGCTTTTGCAAAAAGTAAAACAGTTTATGGGAAACGTATTGGAAAATCCATACAAGAGAATCGGCTTTGTGTCGATCCCACTGGCGGTGTTCCTTTTTCTGGCGTGGAACGGACGGTACTGCGGACTTGGAACCAATCTGATCGCGCAGGCATTTTCCGGGGGAGAACTGTATATGTTTGACTGGATTTTGAAGCTGCTCTTTACGGTACTGACTTTGTCGATCGGGTTTCAGGGCGGAGAGGTGACACCGCTTTTTTCCATCGGTGCATCGCTTGGTTTTGTGCTGGGAAGCCTGGCAGGACTGCCACCGATGGTCTGCGCGGCACTTGGATACGCGGCGGTGTTTGGAAGTGCAACCAATACTTTGCTGGCTCCGGTTCTGATCGGAATGGAAGTATTTGGTGTGGAAAATGGGCTTGCATTTTTTGCGGTCTGCCTGGTGGCATTTCTGGTCAATGGCAACCGCTGCATTTATACGGCACAGAAACGGTCTTTTTGGTAAAAATCCCTTGACTCTCACCCTGGTTCATGGTTTATAGTTCTGCCAGAATTCAAAAATTGAGGTGGAAATCATGAACTGGGTGATTGGAAAAAAGCAAAAAAGAAGAAACAGAATAAAAGCACAATTCGGGAAAAATCCAATGGAGCTGGAAGCGTGGGAATCACTGGAGAAGCGCATGCGCGAAATCCGTATGTATGAAGAGCTGGTGGTGCAGGACGTAAAGAAGGAAGAATGGCAACGTGCAGGAAGCGTGGATACCGTTACGTGGAATGACCTGGAGATGGATCGTGTATTTGCGCGGATCAACCATACCCGGACGTATATGGGAGAGCAGATTCTGTACCATCGCCTGCACAATATGCAGACACGGCAGTCCTGTGAGGATATGGAAAAGAGGATTTCGTTTTTTTCGCGCCGGGAATCCATACGCACAGAGATAGAAGAAAAACTCATGCGTATCGGCAAGCAGAAAGAAAGCTGTTATCTGCCGTTTTTCCTGACGGAAGAAATTAACCCACTGGTCATTCCCGGTGCAATACTGTATTTTTTGCAGGGACTGCTGGCGTTTTGCCTGATCGGTGCAATTTTGCTGCGAAGTAATTTGTGGGCAACTGGTTTTCTTGTTGTGGCGGTAGTCAATCTGCTTATTTATCTGCATACAAAATGCAAATATGAGGGAAATTTGTTTATGGTATCCAGTCTGAAAGAACTTTTTGATTTTTGCAACTGGATTGTAAAAAAACTGGAACCGGACAGACCGGAAATTTTGCATGCATTGGAGAAAACTCAAAAATTATCCCACCGGATGCTGCGCTGGCAGACCAGAAAATACCAGAGCATATCCGGGGATGTGACGGGGATCCTCTGGGATTATATTGCGGGAATTACGCTGCATGATGTTGTCGCATTTTACCGTATTCAAAAAACTTTGCGCGCGTGCAAAAAAGAGACGATGCAACTGTATACATTTGCAGGAGAAATCGATATGGAGATTGCGATCGCATCCTTTCGGAAAAGCCTGCCGCAATGGTGCTGCCCGTCATTGCAGAGTGATGGCGCAATCAGTGTGGAGGAAATCAGTCATCCTCTTATGGCAGATGCAATTCCGAATGATTTTGTCCTGAAAAAAGGTGTGGTACTGACCGGGGCAAATGCATCTGGCAAATCGACATTTATGAAAGCGGTTGCCATCAATGTGATTCTGGCACAGACGATCAATACCTGTGTTGCAAAAAATATGAAAATGCCTGCAATACAGGTGATGACCTCGATGGCACTTCGGGATGATGTGCTGCAGGGAGAGAGTTATTACATGCGTGAAATTAAATATTTAAAGCGCATGCTCGATGAACTGGAAACGGGTGAGCCCATGTTGTTTGTGATTGACGAGATTTTAAAAGGGACGAACACGCGTGAGCGTCTGGCGGCATCCAATGCCATTTTATCCTACATGGTGCAGAAACAGGGCTTTCTCCTGATTGCCACACATGATCTGGAGCTGGTGTATGCCTTAAAAAACCGATACGACACTTATTATTTTGACAGTCAGGTTCATGAAAAAGATATCGTTTTTCCATACAAAATCAGACGTGGGATCGTCGGGAAAACAAATGCCATAGATTTGATGGAACTGCTGGATTTTCCAGAAGAAATTACAGACCAGGCACGGCGTGAGGTGGGAAAGAGATAATTGTATTTTCAAATATTATAGAAGGAGGAACGGGACAGATGAAAATAGGACAGGCAGCACAACTGACCGGATTAACCATCAGCAATATCCGCTTTTATGAAAGAAAGGGGCTGCTCGAACCGGAGCGGAATGACCAAAGCAAATACCGCAATTACAGTGAACAGGATATCCGGCGGTTAAAACAGATCATTTTATATCGGAAAATGAATATGCCCATCGAAAAAATTGCCTTGATGCTGGATGATCCGGCAGTTTCTGAGGAACTGGTCCGGCAGCAGTTGCAGGAGTTGTTAAATAAGCAGCAGGAAATACAGGGTTCCATCGACCTGTGCCGGAAACTTGCAGCAGATCATGCCTACGATGGCGAAAATATTGATTTTTACCTCAACTATGTAAAAGAAGAAGAGAAAAAGGGACGTAGCTTTGCGCAATTGGAGGAACTTGTCGGTGATTTTTCGGAGTACAGCGAGTTTTATAAAGTGAGTGGCGATCCGGTTTTCCAGTTTCTGTTTTGTAAGGTCAAAAATCAGAAGTTGTTTGGATGGGTATGGTTTGCACTGTGGATCGCACTGAGTGTTTTTTTTATTGTGGAGTTTGGATTCGGTGACGGGCATATGCCGCTTGTGGTAAAAGCGATCGTTATCGGGGCTGTGCTTGTCTTTTTATGGTATGATTTTATCCGGTATTGCAGAAAAAAGCGAAAATATACCGTTAAATACAGGAAAACAACAGCACCATAAAAGGCATGGTCACAATGGCACACAGCGTGGTCACTACGTTGATTGCGCTGGCATAGTGTGCATCATTTCCGTACACCTGACACATTTGTGTAACGGTAGATGCAGATGGGGTGATTACTGCGAGAAATACAATGAGCATGATCTTTTGAGCATCTGCAGACAGTGTGGCAAGATGGCTGATTTTTATGAGAAACAGTGCAATCAAAGGAACGACAATCATTCTGAGAGCCGATATGAAATACACGCGTTTATTTGCAAAAATCGCTTTTAAATCCATTCCGGCAAAAAGCATTCCGGTTACAATCATGCTGGCCGGTCCGATCATATTTCCAACACTGGAGATGGTATTTGTAATGAGTTCCGGCAGCCGGATTCTGGTGAAAAATAAAATGGCACCAATGGCAATGGAAATCATATTGATGTTAAGAATGATTTTTTTCCAGTCATAGGAAGACTCACGGCTTATGATTTTCTTGCAGTGTGTCCAGAGGAAAACAAGCTGCACGCTCATGAAGACACATCCGTAAAGTACCCATTTCTGTCCCAGAACGAATGTCACGATAGGAACAATCAGATTACCGGAGTTGGAGTAATAGATAGAAGCTGTTTCCACTTCATTTAAGGAAAACAGTTTTCCCATCACGAAAACGACAAGCAGGAGAACCACCTGAAGCAATACGGATGCAGCAAGCGCGATCAGAAGACCATTTACGGTTTTTTTGGTATAGTCCACCTGAAAAGCGTTTATAATCACGCATGGAATGATCAGGTACAGTACGATTTTGGATAAAACCTTACTGTCTTCTTCTTTGACAATTCCCGCCTTTACAATAATAAATCCCATCAGAATCATGAGAAAAAGTTCAAAAATCTGTTCCATTAAAAGAATACTGATCTGCATAAAATCACCCTGTCTTTCTAACTGCCTATCATAGAACTTGGAAAATAAAATTGCAAGAGCATACCGGTTATTTGCAAAAGCAGAAACTTTGTAAGTTTATAGTTCCTACTTTCATGATAGAATCATATCCTGAAACGTGTGATATGACAACACAAATACGTCCTGAAACGTGTAACATCATAACACAAATACGTCCTTGAAAATGTTGACGGCTCTGCCATAAAGGAATATTATATAAAGCAATAAGAAATGCTGCATATAAATTCCACTGACAGGGAGGACGCACGATGAAACGTTTTACATTGGAACAATTGGTGCCTGACACAATAAACTTGTTGATACCGGAACAAGATGGCGTATGTTTTGAAGAATTTTTATATCAGCTTCGACCAAACGAACGAAAGGGGAATTCGTGATGAAAGGAATGATGAAAGTCAAACTGGTGATTGCTTTGTTGGTGGTAATCGCTGTTGCAATTTTTTATTATGTTTCACTTCCGGCAATTAACATTCATGCAACAGAAACCTGGAAATTTATTTTTCTGATTTTGGCGGTGCTTTTCGTGCTTTATATTGTAAGAAAGGCAAAGATAGCAGGACAAAGCAAGATTGAACTGTCCTTTATTAAGGAATATACAGGTTTAAAGATTGGAGTGATTGTCTTTTTACTGTTTTTGGCGGTTTATGTGGCAGGCTCCATTTTGTCCTCACCGATTGTCAATGCAGCAAAATATCAGAAACTTTTAAAAGTGGAAGAGGGGGAATTTACCGAGGATATCAAACAGATTTCTTATGACCAGATTCCACTGTTAGATCGTGACTCCGCATCCATTCTGGGAAATCGTAAGATGGGTAGTCTTGTTGATATGGCGTCGCAGTTTGAAGTCAGTGAACTTTATTCCCAGATTAACTACAAAGGGGAACCGGTCCGTGTGACACCGCTCCGTTATGCGGATACCATCAAGTGGCTGACGAACCAGAAGGAAGGAATTCCAGCCTATATTAAGATTGATATGGCAACGCAGGATACGGAGCTGGTTCGTTTGTCAGAAGGCATGAAATATACGCCATATGACCATTTTCATAGAAACTTAAAGCGTCATTTAAGATTTCGTTATCCGACCTATATTTTCGATGATATCAGTTTTGAGATTGATGAGGAGGGTACGCCTTACTGGATTTGCAGTGTTGCAGATTATAAGATTGGTCTGTTTGGAGGTAAGACCATCGGCAGAGTTGTGCTTTGTAATGCTGTGACAGGTGAGTGCACTGATTATGCGGTAAAAGATGTGCCAAGCTGGGTAGACCGTGTTTATTCTGCCGATTTATTGGTACAGCTTTATGATTATTATGGATCTTTAAAACATGGATTTATCAACAGTGTGTTAGGACAGAAGGATTGTCTGACCACCACGAACGGTTATAATTACCTTGCAATGAATGATGATGTCTGGGTTTATACCGGAGTAACCTCCATCACAAGTGATCAGTCCAACGTTGGATTCGTCCTGATGAATGAGAGAACGATGGAGACAAAATATTATCAGGTAGAAGGCGCAATTGAAGATTCTGCGATGTCCTCTGCGGAAGGTAAGGTGCAAAACCTTGGCTATACAGCAACCTTCCCACTGTTATTAAACATTACAAATGAGCCGACCTATTTCATTGCATTAAAGGATGATTCTGGTCTGGTAAAAATGTATGCGATGGTAAATGTGCAGAAATATCAGATTGTAGCAACCGGTGATTCTGTCAGTGAATGCGAAAAGAACTATATGGAACTGATGAAGCAAAATGGTGTCAATGCGGAAACAAAAGAGAGCGACAGTGTCAAGAAAGCAACCGGTACGATTGCAAAAATCACCGATGCAGTGGTAGAAGGAAATACGCACCAATATATTTTGCTCGAAAATGATTCCGATATTTACGATGTATCGGTAGTAGATTACCTTGATATCGTGCGTTATGGTGTAGGAGATACCATCACATTTGAATATATGGAGGGTGAGCAGGCCAATACCGTGCTTGGGATTGAAAAATAGAACTATGATTGTAGTTACAGAATAAGGATAGAGGGGCAAGGTAAGCCCCTCATATTAAGAATTACTTAACTCTATCGTCATACCAAAGCAGATATTTTGTGAGTAGTATACCTGTGACAAATCCGACCATCGCATAAGTGGCTGCATCAATAGAAATAGAGAACAATTGGACAATTGGTGCCTGACACAATAAACTTGAAGGTAAGCAATATTCAATTTTGTAAATAAGCATATCATTCAGCTAACGAACGATAAAAACTCATTTCCTCCTCGGAAACTGCCTTATTTTATTGCAGCATTTCCTGCTTAATTTTTTCGTATAAAGGACGAATGGTTTCCGGCACTTCCTCCAATTCGTCCGCAATCTGATCCAGAGGTTTGCCTTTTTGAATTTTTTTACGAATCTGCTCTGACAATTTTTCTTCTTTCCCGATCTCTTTCCCGATCTCTTTCCCGATTTCTTTTCCGATCCTTTCGCCATCCTCAATTGCTTCGGCGCGCTGCATTTCCAGCCGTCGTTCAAATGTATAGTCTAATGTCATCACGTGCATTACCTCCTCCCTGTGTTGAGCCAGAAAATCCCTCAGCACATTTTCTTCCATACACTGGTTGATAGCTTTCTCAATGGCATCTTCCAGATTTCCACTGATTTCATTATTTTTCCGCACCATATCCACAAAATACATATATTCACGCAATGTCTGGCATTTTGACAGCAATGGAACATTTTTCCCATTGTTAATATTGTAAACATGGCAGACCAATTCTATCTCAGGATTCTTGGTTTCTTTTTCAAATGCATCAGAAAGACGGAGATCATACTGATCCGGCGCATCTTCTTTTCCATTATAAAACACGACAAAATGGGGCACTGGAATCTTTAAGATTCTTCCACCATAAATATCACGTTTCTGAGCTTTGATTTGTTTTTGTATAATGCTTGCAAAATAAAGCAGATCCCTCAGTGGCATATTCGGGCAATAGGTCGACTGATGCTCATACAGGCTCAGATTCGCATCAAGAATGAATGATGCATCATTCCGTACGGTAAGCGAAAAGCTTTTGTCATCCAAAGTTGTCATTTCAACCAGTTCTGGATCATCATAGTCCGTTCCATTAATCGCGTTATAAATTTCCATTGCACGTTTCTTGTCCTGAAGAAGCATGCTGAACACATCACTTTTGTATTCTTTGTTTGCCATACAGTTTCCTCCTTGTGTAAGCCACAGAATCTGTATGACAACACATCCCATATCAATACAAATCCTGCTTATAACAAAATTAAGTTAAAATAAAGTTGAATTTTAAAAGCAAGACTTTCCGGGATAATTTGAAATGAAAAAATAAAATATATGATATAGACGGCTCGCCAGGTACTGTCCGCCCAAGCTATGGAAAAATATGTATTTGCTTTGTGACAAGTATAGCATTTAAATGCCTGAGATGCAACAAAAACCTTCCACATTTATGCAAACAGTAACGTCCTGAAAAGTGTAGCACTATCACATAAATACGTCCTGAAAAGTGTAGCACCATAACACAAATACGTCCTTAAAAATGTTGACGGCTCTGCCATAAAGAAATATGATATAAAGTAATAAGGAATGCTACATATAAATTCCACTGACAGGGAGGACGCACAATGAAACGTTTTATAAGGGAACTTCTTTTCCGGTAGGGAAAGTTGATTTCATGGATCTGTATGCGTTCAAAATTTATATGCTTGATGTCGGGCTTCTGCTTGCCATGACAGATCTGGATGTAAGCGTTATCATTGATGGAAACAGGATTTTTACAGAGTTTAAAGGGGCGTTGACGGAGCAGTATGTGCTGCAGCAGATGATAGCGGAACTGGGTGTGGAACCATATTATTACACAACGGCAAATTCTACAGGCGAAATTGATTTCACGCTGCAGGCACCCGGATCGGTCATTCTGGTAGAGGTGAAAGCAGAGGAAAATCTGCGGGCAAAAAGTCTGCGGGCTTTTTGTGAAAAGTATCATCCCAAGCATGCGGTGCGGACTTCCATGTCGGATTTCCGTGAGCAGGACTGGATGACAAACCCCCCGCTTTATAATATTGACCGGATTGGAGAATACCTCAAATGAGCACCATAACTCGGCTGGAATTTAAAAACGGGGCAAAAAAAGAAAATAAATATATCAAAAATGGGGCAAAATATGAAATGTTCGATAGAAAAAACGGGGCAAATTTTGTTATCATGGAGCATATGGAACAAATATGAGAAAAAACGAGGAAAATCCCATGAAAATGACAACCCTGTGTTACATAGAAAAAGACGGAAAATACCTGATGCTCCACCGCACCAAAAAGCAGCACGACATCAACAAAGACAAGTGGATTGGTGTAGGCGGACATGCAGAAGGCACGGAAGGACCGGAGGACTGCCTGTTACGTGAAGTAAAAGAAGAAACCGGCCTGACACTGACTTCCTACCAGTTCCGCGGGCTGATCACATTCATCAGTGATGAAGCGCCGGAGCCGGAAGAAATGTGCCTGTTTACTGCGGATGGTTTTACCGGGGAGCTGATCGAGTGCAATGAAGGCGATCTGCAGTGGATGGACAAAAAAGAAGTGCTTGCGCTTCCGACCTGGGAAGGAGATGCCATTTTTTTAAAACTGCTGATCGAGGAAGACGAGCACCGCTTTTTTACACTTCGGCTTGTTTATGAAGGAAGTAAACTGGTAGAAAAACAATTGTACCGGTATTCATAGAAAACAGATTAAATTTGAAATCATTAGTGCTCAAAGGTTACTCTGCAAACAATACCTTCGCAACCTCATATAAAGTTTTGCCCTGCAAATGGTAAGAGGAGCTGTACCTGGACAGGAGAGGAAAGGAATAAAAAATGGAAAACGAAAACCAGACCCCGCACAAGCGTCGTGTGCATTATAAAGGAAAATACCCGAAGAAATTTGAAGAAAAATATAAAGAACTACAGCCGGAAAAATACAAAGACACCATCGCGCATGTCATCCAGAAAGGCAACACCCCGGCAGGCATGCATATCTCCATTATGGTAAAAGAAATTCTTGATTTCCTGCAAATCAAACCGGGACAGACCGGTTTTGATGCCACACTCGGCTACGGCGGTCACACGAAAGCCATGCTCGAGCAGCTGCAGGGGCAAGGACACATCCACGCGACCGATGTGGATCCGGCAGAGTCGGCAAAGACAAAAAAACGTCTGGCAGACCAGGGATTCGGAGCGGACATGTTGACCATCCATCTGCAGAATTTCTGTACGATCGATGAGATTGCAAAAGAAGTGGGTGGATTTGATTTTATTCTGGCAGATCTTGGCGTTTCGTCCATGCAGATCGACAATCCGGAGCGCGGATTTTCCTTTAAAGTGGACGGACCGCTTGATCTGCGGCTGAATCAGGAAGCAGGAATCAGTGCGGCGGAGCGTCTGGATACGATCAGCCGGGACGAGCTTGCCGGAATGCTTTATGAAAATTCGGATGAGCCGTACTGTGAGGAACTTGCAAAAGCGATCACCGATGAGATCCGCAAAGGACACCGCGTGGATACCACTACAAAACTGCGCAGGATTATTGAAGACACTCTCGATTTTCTGCCGGAAAAGGATAAAAAAGAAACCATCAAAAAGACCTGCCAGCGGACGTTTCAGGCACTTCGCATTGATGTCAACCGAGAGTTTGAGGTGCTTTATGAATTTATGGAAAAGCTGCCGGGTGCTTTAAAACCGGGCGGCCGCGTGGCGATTCTGACATTCCATTCCGGGGAGGACAAGCTGGTAAAGCGTGCTTTAAAAGAAGGCTGTCGCGCAGGCATTTATTCGGAGTATGCAAAGGATGTGGTGCGTCCGTCCGCGCAGGAGTGTGCGCAGAACGGACGGGCACGATCCACGAAGATGCGTTGGGCGGTACGCAGCCTGTGATCCTGATACACAATCATAATTGCCATTATTTGAGCCGTTGATAGGTGATGGGAATTTCTTTTGCACCTTTACGGTAGGAATCCACCCACTTTTTCAGGTCAGCAGCATCTATGGCGGTTTCTTTTCCTTTGGCATTTGTCAGGAGATATACGATACCGTCGTGATCCTTATCAGCGGAATCCGGGAATGAGGAAAATCCGTCAATGCTGTCTGCCCATTCTTTTTTATTCCAGTCGGTCACAAAACCTATTCGGGTGTAGGAGGCATCATCGGCCTGATAGGACCATACCTGATAAGGCCAGAAAGTGGTGGGGTCGGCTGCACCAGCAGTGGAATAAGGGCCACCGTAAGGACTTCCGTGGGAAATATCCTCTTCCACAATTCCATTGTCGTAAAAACGGGAAAAAGTATAGAACCCTCCAATTTCATGAACCAGAGTAGGTGCATTGGGATCATAGGTGTACACTGTAATGCCGCCATCCGGACCACTATCATAATCAAAATCAAGCAGAAGCTCTTTTATGCCGTCCTGGTTGACATCGACAATTGCGTAGTAGATCGATAGTGATTCTTCCCAGTCAAACTCGGTGAACTCGGTGTCAGAACCCGGATACATGTGGTTTTGTCTGATTTTCCGTAATACGTTCTGGTAAGCAGAGACCGCGCTGTCTGTCTCCGTCTCGGAAGTTTCTGTTTCCTCTTTGGAAAGAGAAGTACATGCGGTACAGGTGCACAGGACAAGACAAAGCATGACGGGAAGAAATGTTTTTTTAATATGTTTCAGCATGATGTTACCTCCAAAATTGTATGGATGATGTTTTGTCTGTTATTATATATTTTTATCCGATTTTGTAAAGGAACAAAAGATAGTATGTGTTTCTTTACGCAGATGTAGAGAAAATGCAAAAACTGTGCTATAATGCAAGCGCGTGTTTCACACAAAACACGCGCTTATTCACGTAGGAAGGAAAAGAAAACTATGTTATCCACAATTGAAGCAATCAACAGTGCGGTCAACAATTTCATCTGGGGTGTCCCAGCCATGATCTGTATCATCGGTGTTGGTCTGGTATTAAGCTTCCGGACCCGGTTCTTACAGATCCGCAAGTTCCCATACGCGATGAAAGTGACATTTGGCCGTATGTTTAAGAAGCGTGAGGCATCGGATGGAGCCATGACACCGTTTCAGGCGGTGTGTACGGCACTTGCGGCAACGGTCGGCACGGGAAATATTGCCGGTGTGGCAGGAGCCATTGCCATCGGCGGTCCGGGAGCCGTGTTCTGGATGTGGATTTCCGCAATTCTCGGTATGTGTACCAAGTTTTCAGAAGTGACGCTTGCGGTGCATTTCCGCGAAAAAAATGTGAATGGGGATCTGGTCGGCGGTCCGATGTATTATATTAAGAACGGACTGAAAAAGCACTGGCACTGGCTGGCGTATCTGTTTTCCGCGTTTGGCGTACTGACCGTATTCGGAACAGGGAATGCCACACAGGTAAATACGATTACCACAGCCATCAATGCAGCATTGACGAATTACCATGTTATTTCAAAAGATGCGGTACCGACCGTTAACCTTGTGGTTGGGATCATTCTGGCGATTCTGATTGCACTCATTCTGCTTGGAGGTATCAGGCGGATTGGACGGGTGACAGAAAAGCTGGTACCGTTTATGGCATTGATCTATATTGTTCTGGCAGTGGGAGTGATTATTCTTAATATCGGACATGTCCCGGCTGTCTTTGCTTCGATTGTGGAAGGGGCATTTCATCCGGCCGCAGTGACCGGCGGCGCGGTCGGCAGCTTTTTCATGAGTATGAAAAAGGGCGTATCCCGTGGAATTTTTTCCAACGAGGCAGGGCTTGGTACGGGATCTATTGCCCATGCCTGTGCAGACACGAGAAAACCGGTCAAGCAGGGATTTTTCGGTATTTTTGAGGTGTTTGTAGACACGATTGTCATCTGTACGCTTACCGCGCTTGTTATTTTGTGCAGCCAGGTTCCGGTCAGTTACGGTCAGGCGGCAGGTGCAGAGCTTACAATCAGTGGATTTACCGCAACATACGGAAACTGGGTATCTATTTTTACTGCGGTTGCCATGTGCTGTTTTGCATTTTCCACCATTATCGGATGGGGATTATACGGGACACGCTGCATCGAGTTCTTGTTCGGTTCCCGTGTCAATAAGCCGTTCATGCTGGTGTATGCACTGGTTGCCATTGTGGGTGCGACCATGGATCTGGGCCTGATGTGGAGTATTGCGGAAACGTTTAACGGACTCATGGCAATTCCGAACCTGACCGCAGTATTTTTGCTTTCCGGTGTCGTTGTTAAACTGGTGAAGGAATACTTTGTCGGAGAAGGTGCAAAAAGTTAGGGGAAGCTGGAAAGAAAAAGGGCGAAAAACTTGACATTTGTGCGTTTATCATAAATAATAAGGTACTGAAAAAACAAAGGAGGAACTTGTTATGAAAAAATTTGGAATCAAAGAAGTTGTAGCAACCGGTATCGGAACCGCATTGTTCATTGTTTTGACAGAAGTGCAGATTCCGCTGGGAATTATCCCGAATACATCCATGCAGCCACGTGCAGCAGTACTGGCATTTCTTGCAGCAGTGTTTGGACCGGTTGTCGGAGGAATCATTGGTCTGCTGGGACATGCACTCGGAGATGCACTGTTTTACGGTGGTGTATGGTGGAGCTGGGTATTCCCAGATGCGATCTTTGGAATTTTAGTTGGTTTATTCGCAAAGAGCTTTGAGATTAAGGCCGGTGGATTTAATAAGAAGAAAGTAGTTCTTTTTAATGTCGTTCAGGTGGTTGCAAATGCAATTGCATGGATCGTTGTTGCACCGGTGCTTGATATTCTCATTTATGCAGAGCCTGCAAAGAAAGTATTCTCACAGGGCGTATTTGCGTTTGTAGCCAATATCATCATTGTGAGTGTACTTGGTTCATTACTCGGACTGGGATATACAAAGATTGGAGCAAAATCATCAAGTCTTACAAAGGAAGACTAAAAACGTATGGAACCGATTATTGAATTTGAAAATTTTACATTTAAATATCGGTCACAGATGGAGCCGACACTCCGGGATATCAATTTGAAAATTTATCCCGGAGAGAAGGTGCTCATCATTGGACCATCGGGATCAGGGAAGTCGACATTATCAAATTGTATCAACGGACTGATCCCTTTTTCGTATGAAGGAGACAGTACCGGAACTTTAAAAATCGAGGGAAAAGATCCGAAAAAACTTGGAATTTTCGGACTTTCCAAGATGGTCGGAACCGTGTTGCAGGATACGGACGGACAGTTTATCGGTCTGACGGTTGCGGAAGATATTGCTTTCGTGCTGGAAAATGACTGTATGGCACAGGAAGAGATGTTTCGCAAAGTAGACGATGTGGCAGAGACTGTAGAGGTAAAAGAACTGTTGCATCATGCACCATCGGAGATGTCCGGCGGACAGAAACAGAGAGTTTCCATGGCGGGGGTTATGATCGATGATGTGGATATTCTGCTGTTTGACGAGCCGCTGGCCAATCTCGATCCGGCGACCGGAAAGAAAGCCATTGCATTGATCGACCGAATCCAGAAGGAACAGAAGAAGACCATCGTGATCATCGAGCATCGTCTTGAGGATGTGCTTTATAAAGACGTGGACCGTATCGTTGTGGTAGGCGAGGGAACGATTGTGGCAGATATGAAGCCGGATGATCTGCTGGCTGGAAATATCCTGAAGGAACAGGGAATCCGCGAGCCGCTTTATGTCACGGCACTGAAACATGCCGGATGTACGATTGCGGCAGAAGATCATCCACAGCATGTGGAGACCATGAATTTTGAGCCGTACAGAGCGCAGGTCCGGGAATGGTTTGAGACAACGAAGATTCCGCAGAAACAGGAAGCAGAGGAAAAGGTGCTCAACGTGGATCATCTGCATTTTTCTTATCAGCCGGGAAAGGCGATTCTTTCGGATATCAGCTTTGATGTGAAAAAAGGGGAAATGATCAGCATTGTCGGGAAAAACGGTGCCGGAAAGACAACCCTTTCCAATCTGATCTGTGGGTTCCTCGAGCCAAGCAACGGAAAAATCGAACTGAATGGAAAAGATATCTCACCGCTTTCGGTCAAAGAGCGTGGGGAGCATATCGGAATCGTCATGCAGAATCCGAATCAGATGATTTCAAAACCCATGATTTATGAGGAAGTGGCGCTTGGTCTGACGGTGCGTGGGGTTCCGGAAGAAGAAGTTCGTGAGCGTGTGTACGAGACACTGAAAATCTGTGGTTTGTATCAGTTCCGGAACTGGCCGGTTTCTGCATTGAGTTTCGGTCAGAAGAAGCGGGTGACGATTGCATCCATTCTTGTCATGAAGCCGGAGATCCTGATTCTGGATGAGCCGACAGCGGGGCAGGATTACCGCCATTATACGGAAATTATGGAGTTTTTAAAGACGATCAATGAGAAACAGGGAACGACCATTATCATGATTACGCATGATATGCATCTGATGCTGGAATATACCAACCGCGCCATTGTTGTGGCGGATGGACAGCTGCTGACGATTGATACGCCGGCGAAAGTGCTGACGGATGAAACCATCACGGCTCCGGCATATCTCAAGCAGACATCTCTCTATGAGATGGCGGTCAAATGTGGAATTGAAGATCCTTCCCAGTTCGTGCAGCGGTTTATCAATTACGAAAGGGCGGTGCGGTAATGGCAAAGTTATTGACCTATGAGCAAAAAGATACCTGGATGGACCGGCTGTGTGGTGTCACAAAGCTGATCTATTTTCTGGCATGGTCCATCACAAGCATGCTTACTTATGATACCCGTGTACTCGCCGTGATGCTGGTTCTTAGTCTGATCCTGTTTAAGATTTCAAAAACAGAGTGGAAACAGGTCGGTTCTATTTTTAAGTTCATTATGTTCTTTCTGGTCATCAATGTGCTTGCCATTTTTATTTTTGCACCGGATCAGGGAACAAAAATTTATGGTACAAAGCATGTACTCTGGCAGCTTTCGGCGCATTATCCGATTACCGCTGAGCAGTTGTTTTATGAGTTGAACATTATTTTGAAATATTTTACAATTATCCCGGCGGTATTTATTTTTGTCGTGACCACCAATCCGTCGGAGTTTGCAGCATCGTTAAATCGTATTGGAATCAGTTACAACATCGGATATGCGGTGGCAATTGCACTGCGTTATATTCCGGATGTGCAGGATGATTTCCACAAAATTAAAAATGCGCAGGAGGCCCGTGGAATAGAAATGTCCGGGAAGGCAAAGCTGATGAGCCGTATAAAGAGTACGGCATCTATCATCTTTCCGCTCATTTTTACAAGTATCGGCCGCATTGATACAATCAGTAATGCGATGGAGTTGCGTGGGTATGGGAAGTACAAAAAGCGTACCTGGTATATGGGAAGAAAGTTACAGCGCAATGATTATCTGTGTATTGCGCTGGTGCTTGGATTTGCCGTGGTTGCACTTGTGATTACCTATCATGATGGCAGCCGGTTTTATAACCCGTTTGTATAAACAGTAGAGATTGCGCAGCTCGTTTTAATAAAATTAGAAAAGGAACTATCGCACCAGCGAATATCGGCGGCACGACAGCTCCTTTTGTTTTCCATGTCTGTTTTAAGCTTCGGTTGAAGCATCTGGTGCAGAGGCTTTAGTCGGGGTTTCGGAAGCATTTTCCGACACGGTCTCAGAAGCTGGTTCCTCAGACGGCTGTTCCGGAGGAATCACCTCGACGTCCTCTTCCTTAACCGGTTCCGGTTTTGGCTTTTCCGGCATTTTCTGTCCACAGGCACTGCAGAATGCAGCATCGGCATCCACGCTTGCACCGCAGGATGGGCAGATCGCTACACCTTTCATCTGGTGAATGCTTTCACGGCATTCCTTAATTCTGGCTTCGGAAGCGGCAATCGCATCCAGCCAGGTTTTTGCATCTTCTTCGGCATCTTCGCGATGTTTTTCCACATACCATTTTCCAATCTGTTCGTATGCAGTATTAATCTTGTGTTCTTCCTCGGAGATATTTAAGTTTAATTTTGCAGTATCTGCCAGATCTTTTGTTTTTTTTATGGTAGTCTGGCTCACATCACTGATCTTTTGTCCTAAGTTGTTTAAAAAAGACATATATTTCACTCCTTTCCTATATCAAAAACCTTATGTTATGAATTATCATAACATGCTGTCTGAAAAACACAAGGAAGTTTACAGATTATTTATGTCTTTTTCTGTTTTTCTTCCGGGACATGCGTGATGCTTTAACGGATGGTTTTGCAGCCGGAGTATTTTCGCCAGCTGGAGTTTCCACAGGAGCAGATTCAGCCGGTGCCGGAGCTTCCACAGGAGCAGATTCCGCTGATGCCGAAGTTTCCACAGGCGCAGATTCCGCTGGTGACGGAGCTTCGGATGAACCGGTGACAATTTCATTTAACAGCAATGCTTTTGCAAGATTTCCTTCCGCAGAAATTTTCCCACTCTGGTAAGCTTCGAGAATGTCAAGGCTGCCCTGCGCGAGTGCAAGCAGATAAGCAGCTGAAGTTGTGACTAAAATGTCACGGTCGTAATATTCATATGGTTCAACATGAAGCTGTCCGTTTGCAATTTCCAGATACAGGGCACCTTCGGCTTCTCCCTGTATGTTAAATTGGATGGCAAGATGTTCGCTGATTTTGGAAGCATCTTTCTCCTGATAAGTATCTTTTAATTTTGAAACTAATTCCTGATAGGTCATATTCTGTTATTTCTCCCTTCTCCATCTGCTAATTAGATTGGTGATTGCGCAACTCGTTTCTGCGGGCTGTCGTTTTGTCGGGGACACCGTCTGAGCGATTTTGTGTCTGCCTTAGAGGGAAGCTTCGAATAAGCATGCCCACGGTTCTATTTGCGCAGTCACAGAGTGACATATTGAAAATAAAGTAAATATCAAGACAAATGGGGAGTGGGCGTAATAAACGTTTCGAAGATTCCCTCTTAGGCAGACTAGAAATTGCGAACGGTGTCCCCGACAAAACGACAGCCCGCAGAAACGAGTTGCGCACCCACCTGTTTGCTAATTAGAGTATAGCTTTTCTGTTATGCTTGTCAAGCAAACTTTATGAAATTATCATTGCGGGAAGCCGCTAAAAAGCGTACAATAGGGATAACAAAATTTTAAAATAAAGGAAGGGATCAAGATTATGAGAAAAACCAAAACGCACAATGTACTCAGGCGTCTGCTTGCGTTTGTCCTGATTGTTTCACTGCTTCCACTGGGGTATGCGGGCAATGTGATGGCTGCAACAACCGGTACACGGAACGTAAGTATTCAGGTTACATACGGACAGACGGATGCCAGAAATGTCTATGGCATGATCAACAGTATGCGCAGAAATTTATCCGATGCATGGTACTGGGATGCAAACAATTACACGAAGACATATTGTAATAATCTGCAGCCGCTTACTTACGACTATGCACTGGAGCAGGTAGCCATGAAACGTGCAGCAGAGATTGCACTTTCGTATTCACACACCAGACCAAATGGCACAAATTATTATACTGCTTACAGTGAAAACGGTGTCTATGCGGGAGTTTATGCAGAGAATATCGGTGTGAATTATTCTTCCGCATCTGCACTTCACAACGCAATGCGGGAAGACAATGCAAATTATTCCGGACAGGAACAGCGTAGAAATATGTTAAACAGCCAGTTTACAGCTGTCGGAATCGGACATGTATATTACAATGGCTACCATTACTGGGTAGAGGAATTTGCCAACACGGTAACCAGAACATCCTATACAACACCGAACAACCAGACGACAACGGTAAACAATATTCAGATTGCGGAAAGCAATATTACCTCAGATCAGATTGTTGTTCCGTCATCCATTGGAAATTACATTCAAATGTCTGCGGGTCAGACCATTGATTTATCTGGATGCTATGAAAACATTAAAGTATCTAATCACTGGCCAAGCAATGCAAACTGTCCGATTGTACAGGGACTGAATATGTATGTATCCAATACTGCGGTTGCCTATATCAGCGGAACAAAACTGATCGCAAATACTGCAGGTTCCACAACACTTACACTGAATCGTCCGGATGGAAGAATTCCTCTGCAGATTCCGGTTCAGGTAACAGGAACCAATAACAGCAATAATACATATTCGTACTATATTCCAAATGCTTCGGTAGGTACAATCGTTGATCAGACATACACCGGATATGATATTCGTCCGTCTGTATCGGTATGGCTGAATGGCGGCTATCTGTACGAGGGAAGAGATTATACACTTACTTACAGCAACAACCGCAATATCGGTACTGCATCCGTAACAATTAACGGAATCGGAAATTATTATGGAAGCAGAACAGTTTATTTCCGTATTGTAAATCATGGAAACGGAAATACAACGGTTTCATCCAATAATCTTGCAAATGCAGTGATCAGCAAAATTGCAACACAAAGTTATACGGGATCTTCCGTAAAACCGGAAGTTACCGTTACATTAAATAACATTGTTTTAAAAGAAGGTTCGGATTACTATCTGAATTATAGTGACAATGGTGCACCGGGAAAAGCTGCTGTTATGGTAGTGGGAACCGGTAATTATACGGGATCTGCAAAGACAAGCTTTATTATTAAGCCGGAGAAGCCGGTTATCACAAGATTGCGTGCACACGGATCAAAAGTCCGTATCACATGGCTGCCAGGTACTTCCGTTACCGGCTATGAAATCTACCGCTCCAAGGGAGCATATGATTATGGATACAAGAAGATTGCGGCTACAAAAGATGGTGAGATGCAGTCTTATACAAGGGCAAAACTCGCCAAAGGAACTTATTATTACAAGATCCGCAGCTATGTTACGGTAGATGGAACAAAGTATTACAGTCCATACAGCAGTGTGAAGTCTGTAAAGATCCGCCGGTAGGATCAAAGCATAATTGAAAATAAGAATTAAAAATGTCGGTAGATATCTGTCAGATATCTACCGACATTTTTGGTATACAAAGTTAAAAGATTTATTTCATCTGTGCGACCCGGTCAAATTCCTCTTCGATTTCTTTGGAAGGCTTTGGTGTCAGCAGACTGACGATTACGATCGCAGCGCAGGCAATCAGGAATGCAGGAAGCAGTTCATAGATGTTCCAGATACCACCGAGCGGGCGGATCAGGTATTTCCAGATAAATACCATGGAACCCCCGCAGACCATACCGGCAAGTGCGCCCCATTTGTTGGTACGTTTCCAGAACAGGGAAAACAGAACAACCGGTCCGAATGCGGCACCGAATCCAGCCCAGGCGAAAGAAACGATGGCAAATACGGAACTGTCCGGATTTCTGGCAATGAATGCGGCAACGACAGAAATTACAAGGAGTGTAATTCTTGCGGCTGCCATGCTTCCGTTTTTGTTGGAAGAATCTTTGCGGAAAGCACCGAGAATGTCGGAAGAAACCGCAGAAGATGCAGCCAGCAGCTGCGAGTCCGAAGTGGACATGGTGGAAGCTAAAATGCCGGCGAGAATCACACCCGCAAGCAGGGCAAATATCACACCGTGCTGGGAGAGCAGGGCGGAAATTTTTACGATAATGGTTTCGGAATTCGATCCGGTCAGCATCTCCAGCGCGCCGACTTTGCTCATGGTATAACCGATCACACCGATAAAGACGGCAACGAACAGGGAGATTACGACCCAGATGGTTGCAACGCGGCGGGACAGTTTCAGTTTTTTTTCATCCTCGATTGCCATAAAGCGGAGCAGGATATGCGGCATACCGAAATATCCAAGTCCCCATGCGGCAGTGGAAACAATGGTCAGGGCACTGTAAGGAGCGGCCTTTCCGGTGTTTACATCATAGGAAAGTGTCATGGAGAGATATCCCGGAAGCTCGGAGGCGTTGTGGATAACGGCACCGATACCGCCAGCAGTTTCTACACCAAAGATCAGAACTACAATCAGAGCAACCGACATGATGATACTCTGGATAAAGTCCGTTGTGGAAGCAGCAAGAAATCCGCCAAGTGTCGTGTATGCCACAATTACGATAGCACTGATGATCATGGCGGTCAGATACTTTACCCCGAATAAGCTGGAAAAAAGTTTTCCGCATGCGGCAAATCCAGAGGCCGTATAAGGAATAAAAAAGATAACAATAAAAATAGCAGCAATGACCTGCAGCATCTTTTTTTCATCGCGATAGCGGTTGCTGAAGAACGATGGGATGGTAATGGAATTGTTGCAGGTGTGCGTATAGCGGCGGATACGTTTGGCAACGATCAGCCAGTTAATGTATGTACCGGCAGCCAGTCCGATTGCTGTCCATCCGGCATCTGAAATTCCGGTGAGGTAAGCAACGCCCGGAAGTCCCATCAGAAGCCAGCTGCTCATGTCGGAAGCTTCGGCACTCATCGCGGTTACGAAAGGACCGAGTTTTCTGCCACCCAGATAGAAATCGTCAGTACTGTTGTTTTTCTTGGAACATCGGAAACCAATATAGATCATACCAATAAGGTATACGATAATGGCAATCATGATGCATATTTGTGCAGATGTCATAAATAAATCCTCCTCTTTTGTACGCTTTCACACGCTAATTGTTCATAGTATAGCACAGATGATAATTATACCGCAACCGGGAAATCCTGTTTGACACTATGGGCAATAAGATGATAAACTGTTTTTGTCTATACATGAGAAAAGCAATTCCGTTTGGCCTTCAACATGTGCTTGCCATGTTTGTAGCAAATCTGGCACCCGTCCTGATCGTCTGCAGTGCAGCTTTGGTTCGGGGCATGGTATCATCTGCTGGTAGGTGTTCTGACACTTATCGTGTGTCTGGTGGCAAGATATGTGTTAAAGGGTGTTTATAAGAATCTGAATATTCTGGTGGGACTTATTTTCGGATATATTCTTTCTATTATATTTACGGTTGCAGGGATTGCACCTATGGTGGATTTTTCCGGAATTCAGGAGACCATTGACCAGGTAGGATTTTTCAGCATTCCAAAACTTGTGTTTTTCACCAGCCATAAGCCGGTATTTAACCTTGGATCCTTTTTAACCATTGCGATTGTCTTTCTGGTTTCAGCAGCAGAGACAACTGGCGCGACAACTGCTGTGTGTACCGGAGCACTTGGACGTGACCTTAAAATGGAGGAACTTCAGGGCTCACTTGCTGTGGATGGATTTTCCAGTGCAATTTCCGGATGCTTTGGATGCCTGCCACTGACATCGTTCAGCCAGAATGTCGGACTGGTTACGCAGGAGTGTTTGTTGTTTCCCTTCTGCTGAGCCTTCTTTTGCCGAAGAAGAAACAGGCAAATTAAATACACGTTGTTAAGGTAACGTTAAGGTGCAGCGATTTTTAAGATAAGGATTTGGTGTTATGATGATATCATCAAAAAGGAAATGGAGGAATTTGATATGTGGAGTCGCGCACAATTAAAGGGAAGGGCGAAAGCAACATTTAAACGAAATTATTGGAAATGTATTCTGATCAGCCTGTTGCTGACACTGATTGCAGGGGGAAGCGGAGCTGCTTCGGGCAACCTCAGCAGTGCAACCGGTTCCTTACATGGATCGGATAATCAGGCAGGCAGTTCCTATGATTATGACAGCAGTTATGACAGTGATGATGGTTCACTGCGCGATTTTGAGGCTGGGCTTGAAGAAGGCTTTAAGGACGGACTGAAAGCAGGAAACAGGGGAATGATGGGCGGTATGGTCGCAGCAGCGATCGCCATCGGCATACTCATAGTTGTTTTTCTGGTGATTTTTGTCCTTATACTTCTGGTTGATGTATTTATCATAAATCCGTTGGAGGTTGGATGCAGGAGATTCTTTATCCGCAACTTAAACGAGCCGGCACAGATTGGGAACATTGGATATGGATTTGACAATAATTACAGGAATGTTGCAAAGACAATGTTTTTCCGTGATCTGTTTACGGTTTTATGGTCATTGCTTTTTATCATTCCGGGTATTGTAAAAGCATATGAATATATGATGATTCCGTACCTTCTGGCAGATAACCCACAGATGACCAAAGAGCAGGCATTTGCGGAAAGCAAGCGTATGATGCAGGGACAGAAATGGAAAGCATTTGTTTTGGATCTGTCCTTTATCGGATGGTACATTTTATCCGGACTGACACTTGGAATTCTTGCAATCTTTTATGTGTCACCATATGTGAATGCAACACATGCCGCACTGTATGAGGCACTGTGCTATGCAAACCCGGCTGGTTCAAACGGATTTACACAGCAGGCGGATCCGGTGAATTCACCTTTCCGGCAGGAGAATGTATGAATTATACGATTTTAATTGCAGATGATGAACCGGAGATACGAACGCTTCTCCGGCTGTATCTGGAAAATGAAAATTATCAGATTATTGAGGCAGAAAACGGGAAGCAGGCACTGGAACTGCTAAAGAAAGAACATGTGGATCTGTGTCTGCTGGATATTATGATGCCGGAGATGGACGGATACCATGTGTTGCAGGAATTACGTAAAACAAGCAATATTCCCGTTATGATACTTTCGGCAAAGGATGCGGATTCCGAGAAGATTCTGGGGTTAAATCTCGGGGCAGATGATTATCTGGCAAAACCGTTCAATCCTTTGGAGGCAGTAGCACGTGTCAATTCAAATATCCGTCGGTTTTATGCGCTGGGGACAGCGGAACTGTCATCCGGTATACTGACCGTCCGGGATCTGGAACTGGATCCGGAAGGCTGCGTACTCAAAAAAAATGGAGAACCGATTGAACTGACTTCGGTAGAGTACCGGATCATGGAGTTATTTATGAAGCATCCGGGAAAAGTGTTTACCAAACAACAGATCTATGAACAGGGATGGGGTGACATTTATGTGGTTGCAGACAATAATATTATGGTCTGCATCAGCAAGCTGAGGGCAAAACTTGATGAAGACCCGGCAGCTTATATTCGAACCATCCGCGGATTGGGCTATCGGCTGGAGAAATAGCAATGCGTGATTTACAGGCATTTTTGATCAAACGGTTTATTTATATCCTTGTACTGGTGACAGTTGCACAGTCGCTGATCAGTTTTTTGATCAGTCAGGCGGTTATGCCTGTGGTGATGAAAGTTTTTTTCCCGGATTACCAGAGGCAGTCATCCGTTGGAAAGACGGATCTGTTTATTTTTATCATATGTGTTCTGTTATTGCTGATAGTAAATGCCGTCCGGATGCTTTTGCCATCACCGCTGCAGGGAATGATGCAGTGGACAGGGGAAAGGTTACAGGACTGGCTGGGCAATGCACTTCCGGCGACAAGGAGTTCCGTCGTCGTACAGGAGATGGAAGGATGGAAAGCCATCCTGCTGTTTGTGGTTCTTCTGCTGTTAATGGTGTGTATGCTGCTTCCTTATATTTTGGGCGCGATAACGTTCGCGCGGATTGTGATGGCGGAGTTTCATCAGATCCAGGAGGAGCGCGAACAACAGCAGAGAGAGTTTGACCGCAAGCGGAATCTGATGCTTTCCGATATCGCACATGATCTTCGGACACCGGTCACGACCGTATCCGGTTACGCAAAAGCATTGGCGGATCATATGGTACAGGAACCGGAAAAACAGCAGGAATATCTGAACGCCATCCAGAATAAATCGGTTCGGATCGGAAATCTGATCAATTTGCTGTTTGAATATGTAAAACTGGATAGTGAAGGGTTTGCATTAAATGGAAAAACACTTGATTTGTGTGAACTTCTCAGAGAAAATGCGGCAATGCTGTATGCAGAGATGGAAGAAAACGGAATGACACTGACAGCAGATATTCCGGAGGAAACGATACCGGTCTGGGCGGATGAACTTCAGTTATCCCGTGTAGTGACAAACCTTCTGACAAATGCCATGCAGCACAATCCAAAGGGAACAAGAATCGGACTGTTTGCTTATAGGGAGCTGGAGCGGATTTATGTATTGGTGGCAGACAGCGGAATTCTAATTCCGGAGGAACAGGCGCAGCATTTGTTTGATCCTTTTACGCGTGGGGACAAAGCGCGGGTAAGCGATGGGAGAAACGGACTTGGACTTTCCATCGTGTCAAAAATCGTGCAGATGCACGGATGGGACATAAAACTGGTGCAACAGCCACAGATTCAGCATTATGCAAAAGCAGCCGGCTTTGCAAAAGCATTTGTGATCCGGATGGAAAATGCCGGTATGTATTCTGTGCATTCGCCAAAATAAAAAAGTGGCAGAAAAGAGGGAGAGTCTATGATAATTATAAGAGCGATGGATCCGTATGAATTGCTTTGGATGGTACTTTTGATTGTGTTTGTTCTGGGAGAACTTGCAACAATCGGACTAACGTGCATATGGTTTGCCGCAGGTGCACTTGCGGCACTGGTTATGGCAATGGCAGGGATAAATCCGGTGGTGCAGTTTCTGGTATTTTTCGTGGTATCCATTCTTTTGCTTGCTGCGACAAGACCGTGGGCGCGTAAATATGTAAATGCTAAAATGCAAAGAACAAACGCGGATAGCCTGATTGGGGAAAATATACGGATTTCCGAGCGCGTCAGTAATATGGATCAGACCGGGATGGCAGTTGTTCATGGACAGGAGTGGACGGTGCGTACCCGTAATGATAATGAGATCATTGAACCGGGAGAAGAAGCAAAAATTCTGGCAATCAGTGGTGTCAAACTTATAGTAGAAAAGGTATAGGTAAAGGAGGAAAAAGTTATGCCTGTTGTAATTCTCATTGTAGTGATCATTGCATTGGTCGTTATTGTGAACTGTGTGAAAATTGTTCCACAGGCGCATGCGGTAGTTGTGGAGAGACTTGGAGGGTATCTTACTACATGGTCGGTAGGGCTGCATTTTAAGGTGCCGTTTATTGACCGTATTGCAAAAAGGGTATTGTTGAAGGAACAGGTGGTTGATTTCCCACCACAGCCGGTAATCACAAAAGATAACGTAACAATGCAGATTGATACGGTTGTATATTTTCAGATCACGGATCCAAAGCTGTATGCATACGGTGTGGAAAATCCAATCATGGCAATTGAAAATCTGACTGCTACGACGCTTCGTAATATCATTGGTGATCTGGAACTGGATGAGACACTGACATCGCGTGAGACCATCAACACCAAGATGCGTGCAACGCTGGATGTGGCAACAGATCCGTGGGGTATCAAAGTAAATCGTGTGGAGTTAAAGAACATTATTCCGCCAAAGGCAATTCAGGATGCCATGGAGAAACAGATGAAGGCAGAGCGCGAGCGGCGTGAAGCCATTCTGCGTGCAGAAGGTGAGAAAAAATCTACAATTCTGGTTGCAGAAGGAAATAAGGAGTCTGCAATTCTCGATGCAGAGGCTGAAAAACAGGCTGCAATCCTGCGTGCCGAGGCACAGAAGGAAGCAACCATCAAGGAAGCCGAAGGTCAGGCGGAGGCTACATTAAAGATCCAGCAGGCCAATGCAGATGGTCTGCGTATGCTCAAAGAAGCTGCTCCGGATAATGCGGTACTTCAGATTAAGAGTCTGGAGGCATTTGCCAAGGCAGCAGACGGTCAGGCAACCAAGATTATTATCCCATCGGATATTCAGGGGATTGCAGGACTGAGCAAATCCATTGTGGAAATTGCAAAAGAAAACGGATAACACAGATACATCTGTGATGCATTGGACGAAACTGCTCCATGAAAATGGGGCAGTTTTTGTTATCTCAGTAAGGTCTTTATTTTGCACAGGGAAAATGTTATACTATAGATTATTGATGTGGGGGTATATTCCACAGTTGGGCGATGATGTGGAAAGAACAGGAGCGTAAATGAAATCAAAGGTTCGGTTTAAGGGAAAACTGAGATCGTATCTCTGCTGGCCATTGTGGCTGACGATCCCGATGACACTCGCAGATGTGGGGCTTTATTTTTACGATGTGACGGCAGGCTTTTTGCTGACGGTATTTATTGCTATCTATTTTGTACTGGAACTGGGATTATATTATAATACCAGACCGCGGCTTGCAAATGAGATTATCAATTTTGCCACACAGTATGCAACGGTACAGAAAAAACTTTTGAATGAGTTTGAAATTCCATATGCGCTGTTGGACTATACAGGAAAAATTCTTTGGGTGAATGAACGCTTTTCCGAGCTGACGGGAGTGGGGAGAAACTATCATAAATCAATTACAACCCTTTTTTCCAATATTACCCGTGAGTTTCTTCAGAAACACGAAGATGCACAGAATATTACGATTGAAAAAAAGGAGCGCATTTTCCGGATTTCCCTGAATCGTATTTATTTTGACGATATCATGGAGGAGAGCAAGGAAATTGACGTGAAGGATTCCGATGAATTCCTGACGGCACTGTATCTGTTTGATGAGACCGAACTGCAGCATTGCAAGCAGGAAAATCTGGATCAGAAGCAGGTATCGGCACTTGTTTATATTGATAACTATGACGAAGCACTTGACAGTATCGAGGATGTGAAGCGTTCGCTTCTGATTGCGCTTGTCGATCGAAAAGTGAACCAGTATTTCTCAAAGATGGACGCGCTTGTCCGCAAAATCGAAAAAGACAAGTATTTTGTAGTATTTAAGTATAAATATTTACAGAAGCTTATGGATGACCGGTTCAGTGTACTTGAAGATGTCAAGACGGTCAAAGTTGGCAATGAGATGGCGGTTACGCTGAGTATCGGTGTCGGTATCAAGGGGACTTCTTATAACGAGAACTATGAGCAGGCACGTGCGGCAATTGATCTGGCACTCGGACGAGGTGGGGATCAGGTCGTTGTCAAAAATGGTGAGGACATTGCATATTTTGGAGGCAAGGCAAAACAGGTGGAGCGCAACACCCGTGTAAAAGCGAGGGTTAAGGCACATGCGCTGCATGAAATTATTGAGAGCCGTGAGAACGTGATTATCATGGGGCACAGCCTGACAGATGTCGATTCCCTTGGTGCAGGGATTGGAATTTTCTGTGCAGCCCGTGTGCTTGGAAAAAAGGCACAGATCGTGATCAATGAGCCAACAACTTCCATCCGGCCGCTTATGGAATGTTTTACTCCGGAAAAAGGCTATCCGGAAGACATGTTTATCAATAGTGAGATTGCGATTGAAGAGGTAAGTCGCAATTCCCTGGTTATGGTGGTGGACACGAACCGTCCAAGTTATACGGAATGCCCGGAACTGCTTACGCGTACCGATACAATTGTTGTATTTGACCATCACCGTCAGGGCAGTGAAGTGATTGAAAATCCGCTTCTGTCCTATATTGAGCCGTATGCGTCTTCTGCCTGTGAGATGGTAGCAGAAGTTTTACAGTACTTCCAGGAAGGATTTAAGCTCTCTCCGGCAGAGGCAGACTGCATTTATGCAGGTATTTTGATTGATACCAATAACTTTATGACCAAAACAGGTGTCCGTACATTTGAGGCGGCAGCATATCTCAGACGCTCCGGGGCAGAAGTGACCCGTGTGCGTAAAATGCTGCGAAATGATATGGCATGCTATAAAGCCCGTGCGGAGGCAGTGCGTCATGCGGAAGTATACCGCGGTGCATTTGCAATTTCTGTCTGTCCGAGTGAGGACGTGGAAAGTCCGACGATTGTCGGCGCGCAGGCAGCAAATGAGCTGCTCAATATTATAGGAATCAAGGCATCTTTTGTGCTGACAGAGTACGCAGGAAAAATATACATCAGCTCACGTTCTATTGATGAAATTAATGTACAGTTAATCATGGAACGAATGGGTGGCGGCGGTCATTTGAATGTGGCCGGTGCACAGTTGACGGGATGTACGATTTCCGAGGCAAAACATGCCATTATGCGGACCATTGATGAAATGCTTGAAGAAGGAGATATACAGGAATGAAAGTAATTTTATTACAGGATGTGAAAGCTCTTGGGAAAAAGGGCGAAATCGTAAATGTGAGTGACGGTTATGCACGCAATGCAATTCTGCCGAAGAAACTTGGAGTAGAGGCAACGACAAAGAATCTGAATGACCTCAAATTGCAGAATCAGCATGCAGACAAAGTGGCAGCTGAAAATTTAGAGCACGCAAAGGAACTGGCGGAGGAGATCGGAACAAAGAAAGTTGTTGTAAAGATCAAATCCGGTGAGGGCGGACGTATTTTCGGGTCTGTTTCCACCAAGGAAATTGCACAGGCTGCAAAAGAGCAGGCAGGGCTGGATCTGGATAAAAAGAAGATGCAGCTGGGCGAATCCATCAAGGCTCTTGGAACTTATGAGATTCCGGTGAAGCTTCATCCAAAGGTAACCGCAACACTGCGTGTTCAGGTTGTTGAGGAATAGGAGGAAGTTCGCTTGGAAGAAACGCTGATCAAGCGGGTGATGCCGAACAGTCTGGAAGCCGAGCAGTCGGTCATTGGTTCCATGATTATGGATCAGGATGCCATTGTAACAGCCATGGAGATCCTTCTGCAGGAAGATTTTTATCACAAGCAGTATGGAATTCTCTTTGATGCGATGATCGAATTGTACAGCAGCGGACAGCCGGTGGATCTGGTTACACTGCAGAATAAACTCAAGGAAAAGGATGTACCACAGGAAGTCTCCAGTCTGGAATTCGTTGGAGAATTGGTGCGTGCGGTTCCGACATCCGCGAATGTCAAATATTATTGTAATATTGTAAAAGAAAATTCCATGAAGCGGAAACTCATCCGGGTCACGGAAGAGATAGAGAATGAGTGCTATGCGGGCAAAGAATCGCTCGAAAGTGTTCTGGATAAGACCGAACATGATATTTTTGCATTGTTGTCAAGCCGTACCGGTGGAGACTATGTGCCGATTCGTCAGGTTGTCATGAACGCACTGGAAAAGATTGAAAAAGCGTCACAGCAAGACGGAAATGTTACGGGAATACCGACAGGGTTTATTGATTTGGATTACCGGACAGCAGGATTACAGCCATCGGATCTGGTATTGATTGCAGCCCGTCCGTCTATGGGAAAGACAGCGTTTGTTTTAAACATTGCACAGTATGTGGCATTTCATGAAAACATGTGCACGGCGATATTTTCATTGGAAATGTCGAAGGAGCAGCTGGTAAACCGACTGTTCTCCCTGGAATCCCGTGTAGATGCACAGGCACTTCGTACCGGTAATCTGTCGGATGCTGACTGGGCGAAACTCGTCGAAGGAGCCGGAATCATAGGGGATTCCGAACTGATCATTGATGATACGCCGGGAATCAGTATTTCCGAGATGCGCAGTAAATGCCGTAAATATAAGCTGGAGCATGATCTGAAACTTATCATCATTGACTATCTGCAGTTGATGTCTGGGTCCGGCAGGAGTACAGACAGCCGGCAGCAGGAGATTTCGGACATCTCCCGTTCCCTGAAAGCACTTGCCCGTGAACTGAATGTACCGGTGCTTGCTTTGTCCCAGCTTTCCCGTGCAGTCGAGCAGAGACCGGATCATCGTCCGATGCTCTCCGATCTGCGAGAATCCGGAGCGATCGAGCAGGATGCCGATGTCGTGATGTTTATTTATCGTGATGATTATTATAACAAGGATACTGAACTGAAAGGAATTTCAGAAATCATTATCGCCAAACAGCGTAATGGTCCGATCGGTACGGTGAACCTCGCATGGCTGCCGGAATACACGAAGTTTGCAAATCTGGAACGATAAAATTTTTCTTATGATCATGCATCAAATTAAATACATTTGCCGAAATGCTTGCGCTTTGGACGGGTTTGTACTAGAATACCATTAAGCCAATAAGGCAATAATGATCATTATTCATAAGGAGGATTTTATTATGGCATACGTTATTTCTGATTCATGCGTTAGCTGTGGTACATGTGCAGGCGAGTGTCCTGTAGGAGCAATCTCTGCAGGTGCTTCCCAGTACGAGATCGATGCAAATAGTTGTGTTGATTGTGGTACATGTGCTGGTGTTTGCCCAACTGGAGCAATCTCTCAGGGCTAATCACATAATAAAACGAAACGAAGAGCTGTCTCTTAAACCACGGAGGCAGCTCTTTTTCGATTATAGAAAGAGAGGAATAACATGGCTACATTAGGAAATCCTAAGAACACAATTGCAGTATTGCAGAAATACCAGTTTAATTTTCAGAAAAAATTTGGACAGAATTTTTTGATTGATACAGGAATTTTAGAGGAAATTATAGAAGCTGCGCAGATCACAAAGGATGATTTTGTGCTGGAAATCGGTCCGGGAATCGGAACCATGACACAATATCTCTGTGAGGCGGCACGCGCGGTAGTGGCAGTGGAAATAGATACCAATCTGATTCCGATTCTAAAAGATACGCTTGCGGAATATAATAATGTTGATGTATTGAATGAAGATATTTTAAAAGTAAATATTTCAAAACTTGCGGAAGAAAAAAATAACGGGAAGCCGATCAAGGTCGTTGCAAATCTTCCGTATTACATTACGACTCCGATCATCATGGGATTGTTTGAAAGCCATGTGCCGATCGACAGTATCACGATCATGGTACAGAAAGAAGTAGCGGATCGTATGCAGGAAGGACCGGGAAGCAAGGAATATGGCGCACTTTCCCTGGCGGTGCAATATTACGCAAAACCGGAAATCGTAGTCAATGTTCCGCCAAGCTGTTTTATGCCACAGCCGAAAGTCGGCAGTGCCGTGATCCGTCTGACACGCCACAGTGAACCTCCGGTTACCGTAAAAAGCGAAAAACTGCTGTTTCAGGTGATCCGGGCATCCTTTAACCAGCGCAGGAAAACACTGGCAAACGGGCTTGCCAATTATGGTGCATTCGGTCTTCCGAAAGAAGAACTGCAGGCATGTATTGAGGAACTTGGCGTACCGGTTAATATTCGTGGAGAGGCACTTTCTTTAGAGCAGTTTGCACAGCTCTCCAATATTATTTATGATCACAGGAGTGCTGTATAAAAACAGCGCGGGCAGTCCATACTATCATCAAAGACCATAAAACGAAATGATGATGGAGGTAAGCCAAATGAGAAAACAACAGTATATAGCCACTGTCGCGTGTCTGGTAGCGGGAGTGATTGGATTTGTCAGTGTATATGCCACGGATAAAGGAAAAGAACGCAGGGAAGCAGAACAGAAAATTGCAGAAACAACACAGCAGGAGACACCGGCTTCCTACGAAGTAAAACCGAGAACAACTGTGGAAGATGCAACAAAAAAAGCAGAAGAACAGGCATTAAAGCTTGCAGAACAGGAAAAGATGGAGCAGGAGGAAACCCAGCAGGAGCAGAAACAGGACGAGGAAAAAGCTGTAGAAACAGCGGCTGCGGTGACACAACATTTTGATAAGAGTTCTGCTGTCTGGCCAATAGAAGGAGATGTTCTTCTGGATTATAGCATGGATTCCACCATTTATTTTCCCACGTTAGAGCAGTACCGATGCAATCCTGCTATGGTGATCAGCGGAAAAGTCAATGACAAAGTATTTGCAATGGCAAAGGGAAAAATCACAGATATTCAGGAAAATGAAGAGACGGGATGTACTGTGATACAGGATCTGGGTGACGGATATGCTGCGGTTTACGGACAGTTGAAGGAACTGAATTTTGCAAAAGGGGATACGCCGGAAGCTGGTCAGGTGCTGGGTTATGTCAGTGAGCCGACAAAATATTATACAACCGAAGGCAGTAACGTCTATTTTCAGCTGAAAAAAGATGGAAAAGCTGTGGATCCGAAAGAGTATCTTCCGCAGATGGCGATGGATACGCTGGATTGACATTCATAGTTTTTTCTAATACAATAAAATGTAAACGGTTTTGGAGCTTTATGCGAAAAAACCGTACATAATCAAGAGGTATCTCAGCTTAAGAGGGATAAAATATGGAATTTAACCAGTACAATACAACCGTACAACAGTGGATTCATACAGTTCTGGAAAATCGGGAAACCAATGCGGACGTGGTGTTGGAATGCTGTCGGGATATCATAGCGTATGGACGGGAAACAGATGATCCAAAGCTGATGGGATTCGGTTTCTTTTATGGTGGGGAAATCTATTATGAATTAAATGACGGAGCACATTTTTTCCATATGATGACAGAGGCACTGACGTATCTGGACCGTGCAGAGGAATGGGAACTTGTGGTGCGTTGTTACAATTTTCTGGGAATCGCATCCATGAGCAGAGGAAATCCATCGCTTGCGCTTGACTATTATATGAATGGTCTTAAGGACAGTGATACATATGATCTTCCAATGCAAAAGATTATGATTCTGATCAATATGGGGTTATTGTATCTGGAGTGTGGGCATTATGCAGATTCCGAGAATTCTTTTTTAGAAGCTTATCAGATTTTGCAGACAAAACAGAAGGATGAAAAGTATAATTTTTATATGTATGCTTTTTATGGAAATATGGCAGAATGTCTGATCCTGCAGGATCGTCTGGAGGAAGCAAAACCATATCTGGAGTATCTGCATAAAGATGGCTGGGAACAGGTTGCCCTTACAGAGCGGCTGTTTATCGACATCGTGGATGTAATTTATTATCACAAGATGGGAGATGTACAGAAGCGGAATGAGAGTATTCAGATGATCCATCAGAATCTTCCGGATAATCTGACGGTACTGGACTTTTTTTCGGATTATTACCGTTGTTGTCTGGTGTTGCTGGAAACGGATCAGGATGAATCGTTCTGGCGTATCATTGAAGTAATCGAACCACAGGTGGTGAATTTTAAGATCATTAATCTGCAGCTGAAAGTTCTGTCCCTGAAGATGAAATTTTACCGGAAGCATAACCAGAATGCGGAATATCTGCAGGCGGCAGGGCTTTACTATGAATTGTCTGAACGGAATGAAGTAGTGACGCGCAACATGCTTTCGAGTATGATTACGTTGCGCAAAAATCTGGAAAATATGCGCAAAGCCAGAATGAAGGCGGAACGAAAGAATCTTGTATTACAGGAGCGTTCCGAGCAGGATCCGTTGACGCGTATGGCAAACAGGTTCCGTCTGAATGATTATGCAGAAGAGGTGTTTGCCTATTCGCAGGAGAATGATATTCCGGTTGCGATGGAAATACTCGATATTGATTATTTTAAGGAATATAATGATAATTACGGACATCAGGAAGGAGACCGGTGTCTGGTAAGTATCGCAAATACAATCCGTAATCTGGTGGAGGAAGCGGAAGGATTCTGTGCACGGTATGGAGGGGATGAGTTTGTCATTATCTATGCGAATGTGACATGGGAACAGGCAGTTTCCTATGCAGAGGAGCTGCGCAGACGTGTACTTGCACTGGAAATGGAGCACCGGTTTTCCAAGGCACTTCCCGTAGTGACGATTTCGCAGGGAGTCTGTTGGGGAATCCCGCGCAAGGGAAACCGCAGCTGGGATTTTTTGCATGCAGCAGATAATATGCTTTACCGGGTGAAGAAATTCAGCCGGAACAATTATTGTGTAGGGGGGCTTGATGAAACTGAAGACGTGACCATGGGAACTGCATTGTAGCGGCATGGCAGTCGAAACCTGGCAAAAAAGAAAAGGATGAAAATGGAAACAGTTAAATTTGAAGAATTAGGGTTATATCCGCAGCTTCTGCGGGCAATCAAAGAGATGGGATTTGAAGAGGCAACACCCATCCAGTCACAGGCGATTCCGGTTGTGATGAGCGGGGTAGATGTGATCGGTCAGGCACAGACCGGGACCGGAAAGACGGCTTCTTTCGGAATCCCTCTTTTGATGAAAGTGGACCCTAATAATAAAAAAACGCAGGCAATCGTACTTTCTCCGACAAGAGAACTGGCCATCCAGAGTGCGGAAGAAATCCGGAAACTTGCAAAATATATGCATGGGATCAAAGTGCTTCCCATTTATGGAGGGCAGGATATTTCCCGTCAGATCAAGGCATTAAAAGGTGGGGCAACCATCATCATCGGAACACCGGGGCGTGTGATGGATCATCTGCGCCGCAAAACCATTCGCTGTGATTATATTAACACGATTGTGCTGGATGAAGCGGATGAGATGCTTAATATGGGATTCCGCGAGGATATAGAAACAATTTTATCCTATATCCCGGATGAAGACCGGCAGACCGTACTTTTTTCGGCAACTATGCCAAAGCCGATTCTGGAAATCACAAGAAAATTCCAGCATGATGCGACTACGATCAAGGTGACGAAGAAAGAACTGACGGTTCCGAATATTGACCAGTATTATTATGATGTGCGCAGAAATGATAAGATGGAAGTGCTGACACGTCTGCTGGATTACTATAATCCGAAGCTTTCACTGGTATTTTGTAATACCAAGCGCATGGTGGATGAACTGGCATCGGAATTACAGGGGCGCGGCTATGCAGCAGAGGGAATTCATGGCGATATGAAACAGGTGCAGCGTGACCGAGTGATGAAAAAATTCCGAAATGGGAAAACAGATATCCTGATTGCAACCGATGTCGCAGCGCGTGGAATTGATGTGGATGATGTTGAAGCGGTATTTAACTATGACCTGCCACAGGACAATGAATATTATGTGCACCGGATCGGAAGAACCGGACGCGCCGGCCGTACCGGAAAAGCGTTTAATTTCGTTAAGGGCAAGGAAGTATACAAACTCAAAGAGATCCAGCGCTATTGCAAGACAAAGATCAAGGCGCAGCCAATCCCATCTTCGGATGATGTGGCAGCGATCAAGGCGGATAAGATTCTTGACGGCATCGGACAGATTATCGAGGACGGAGATCTGCGCGATATGATTGAACTGATAGAGCAGCAGGTGAACAACTCTGATTATACCGCGATGGATATTGCAGCTGCGTTTTTAAAACAGGCAATCGGCGGAGTAGAATTATCAAAGGAGGATCACGAATTTGATGATGCATTAGCAGGAGATACCGGAGCCGAGGAAGGGATGGTACGTCTGTTCATTAACATCGGAAAGAGCCAGCGGATCCGCCCGGGAGATATTCTCGGGGCTGTAGCCGGAGAGGCAAAGATTCCGGGCAAACTTGTGGGGGCAATTGACATGTATGATAATTACACATTTGTCGAGGTGCCGCAGGAGTATGGAAAAGATGTATTAAAAGCCATGAAAAATGTAAAGATCAAAGGAAAGTCGGTCAACGTGGAGCCGGCAAATGCACGATAGAGGATAAGGACGTTTTGGGGGGGATGTTTACTATGGGGGAGGAAAGTATCCGTGTTCTGATTGTCGATGACGAATTTATCATGCGGCAGGGACTGCGCTATATGATACATTGGGAAGAAGAGGGATTTACCATCGTCGGGGAAGCTGCAAATGGCAAAGATGCCATGGATCAGATCGAAAAGCTTCAGCCACAGATTGTTCTCAGCGACATTGTAATGCCGCTGATGGACGGTGTCGATTTTACGGTGGCGGTACATCACCGCTATCCGCACGTCCAGATGATTATTCTCAGTGGATACGATAATTTTGAATATGTAAAGCAGACGCTCATGCAGGGGGTGGTGGATTATATCTTAAAGCCAACCCTCACACCGCATGAGCTTCTTGGCGTGCTTCAAAAAGCGGCAGCGCGGATTCCCGGCTGGCATCCGGATCATGCAATGACCGGGGAAACCGCGGAGGAACTGCTCAAAGAATTGCTGCTCGGGGAAACAAAAACAGGAGAAGAACTGCAAAAGGTATTTGCCGCATCCTATTACTGCATGTATGCGGTTACGATTGCGCATGGGAGTGAACGGGCGGCAGAAACAGCAGAACTTCTATGCGAAAAAATACAGCGTGCCAAAAATGAATTTTCCGGAGTACAAAGCTGTGTTGCTTTGATGAAAAAGGAACAGATCTGTGTATTGTTTGGTTATGAAATGTCCCAGCGGAGTATGCTTCGGATTAAGCTGGAAAAATTAAATGGCGAGATTGGACTGATGTGTGAAGACACAATCGGTATTATCAGTACCTCATGCCAGAGTATGGGACAGCTGCGTGAAATTTATCAACGGGAGCTGGCACGTGGCGCAGATCTGTCCTTTTACTATCCGGGGAAAAAGCTGTTTGTCATGGAAAATGAAAAAGACCGCATTGGCGGAACGATAGAACGCTTTGATTTTACCCGTTATAACCGTCTGCTGCTCGGAGGACAATACCGGCAGGCGGCTGATCAGTTACTCGGATATAACCATGCGCTTTGTGAAAGCAGGGCAGATGTTTACCGGATGAAAAACCAGATCAAAAATATGTTTATGGTGTTTTTGGATATGCTGCAGCTGGAAGAAGACGAAAAATTACGGGTACAGGAACACTTCCTGTGGGAAGTGGATGCGGCAGGGGAACGTCTGTCTTATGAACAAACGGTTGCGCGAATCGCTTCGGAAGTAGCGGATATTTCTGCAAAACAGAATACGAAGGAAGATGCAAGAATGGATCAGATTCTTACATATATGGAACAGCATTATACAGAAGATTTGAAACTGGAGGATCTTGGGGAGAAGTTTGGTTTCAGCTATAACTATCTGTCGGCGTATTTTAACCAGCAGATGAACGAGGGCTTCAATGATTACCTGAACCGTGTGCGCATTCACAAAGCCTGCGAAATCCTGCAGGATCTTACAGTTCCGGTAGCGCAGGTCAGCGCACTGGTCGGTTATTCGGGACACAGTTATTTCTGCCGCGTATTCAAAAAATATACGGGAAAGACACCATCGGAATGGAGGAGGGACAGCATTGAAAAATAGTCTGGCGGGAAGAATACTTGCGATGGTGCTGCTTGGAATCAGCCTGATTGCCGTGATTGTGAGTACGGTCGTACTATCCATGTCGCGTAAAGTGTTTACGGAGACATACGGGCAGTCACAGGAAAAGGTTTTTTCCCAGGTAGAAAACGAACTGAATGATTTTCATACAAGTTTACAGAAAATGACGGATGCGATTGATTCAAGCTGGGCATTCCGTTTATTTCTGGATTCCCAGGAAAAGAGTGATAATACGCAGGTATTTCAGAATATTTATCAGATGGAGCAGGATTTAAATGCTGCCAACGCAACGGATATTGACCGCCTGAGTATTCTTGTGGTGGGAATGAACGGTGTTAATTATCTGTCCCGGACGGAGACGGTTGTACTTTCCAACGATCAGATTTTAACAAGTGCACCGGTAGTGCGTGCGCTGAAAGAACCGGATAGTATCCATTATACGTATTCCCATGGAGCGTATACGATGACGAGCCGTTACAGTGATGTGATCATTGCATCCAAAGCTTTGTATCTTCCGGAAAGCCAGAAAACGTATGGAGTAGTTCTGGTGACACTCGCAATGGATGATATACGCCGGTTTTATGATTATTTTACGTCTGAGCACACAAGCTGGTATCTGGTAGATGCCGATGGAACCCTCATGTGTGCAGACAAAAGCAGAAATATCGGAAAGAAGCTTGAGGAAGACTGGTATAAAAATATTGCCAAAAAACCGGATGGAAGATACCAGATTACAGGATCGGGGAAAACGTATACGGTGCTCAGCCAGAATCTGTCTTATCTGGGCTGTCATATGTATGGTGTGATTGATAATGAGATGGCGATTCAGGATCTGTATAATATGCCGTTGCTGATTCTGATTTGTGCTGTGACCGCGGGGTTTATCATGCTTCTTTGCCTGTTTTATCTTCAAAAAACACTGCATCCGTTGTCAAATCTGGTCAGCAAAATGGCAATCAGCCGCAGAAAAGAGTTCCGTGAGTATATTCCGGTAGAAGGAACTTGTGAAGTGCAGCAGCTTGCCAGTACCTACAATGAAATGCTCGATGACATTCAAAATTATATCGGGGAACTGCTTGATACCCAGCGGGCGCAGCGCAAGGCGGAGATTAAGGCATTGCAGATGCAGATCAATCCCCATTATATTTACAATACACTTGCAAGCATTAAGTGGCTTGTGTATCAGAATGATACCGAAAAAACAACGCGCACGATTGATGCATTTATCAGCTTGTTGCGCAATACGATCAGCAACACGGACGAAATGGTTTCTGTGGAACAGGAGCTGGTCAACATTGAAAATTATATTCTGATTAATCATACGCGCTACGGAGATCAGATTCGTGTGGAATATGAGATTCAGCCGGATTGTTATAACTGTAAGCTGCCCAAACTGGTGCTGCAGCCATTTGTGGAGAATGCATTTTTTCACGGATTTCCTTCCGGGGAACAGGGAACCATCTGTGTGCGTATGCGGCGTGTGATGATTGATGAGACAAATGAAGTGCTTGAAGTTCAGGTAGCGGATGACGGGGTTGGCATGGAAACCGGAGATCCGAAAAAGATTGTGAAAAACCGGAAAGAACATTTTTCCGGAATCGGGGTGCAGAATGTGCAGGAGAGGCTTGCGCTGATTTACGGGAAACGGGAGGAACCGGATTTTTACATTCATATTGACAGCGTGCCGGGGCATGGAACTACGGTACGGATTCGTATTCCCAATATATGACAGACGATTGCGAAAGGAGAAGTTATGAGAAAAAGGTTTGTGGCAATTGCACTGCTTGTGGCGGTACTGTTAAGTATGATAGCCTGTGGCAGCAGCAGGACGCAGGTCACTTCCGAGTCTGTGGAGAAAAAGGATGATAGCATCCGGATATGGGCATGGGATGATACCTTTAATGCAAAAGCTGCGAAACTTGCAGCAGAGCACTACCGGAAAAAACATCCGCAGGCACCACATATTGAAGTGACAACGAAGGAACGGGAGGAGATTCTTTCGGATGTGAAACTGCTGTTGTCGTCACAGGTGTATGATCAGCTTCCCGATGTGATCATGATTGAGGATTATGATGTGCAGGATGTGTTGCAAAATTATGAAGAGGAATTTGTTGCGCTGGATGACCGTGTGGATTATGACAAGTATGTGGATTATAAACGCAAACTGGTGGAACACGATGGAAAGTCCTATGGAATCCCGTTTGACTGTGGGATAGCGGCACTGTTTTACCGGCTGGATATTTTACAACAGGCAGGATTTAACGAATCGGATATGCAGAATCTGACCTGGTCGCGTTATATGGAAATCGGGCAGCAGGTGTATGAAAAGACCGGAGTTCCCATGTTGACGCTTGATCCGACGGATCTGCCGCTGGTGCGTATTATCATGCAAAGCTGTGGCCGCTGGTATGTCGCGCAGGATGGAGTGACAGCGGATATCCAGCAGAATGAGGCATTGCGGCAGGCGCTTGATATCTATACAGAACTTCTTAAGAAAAATCTTGGAATGAGCGTCAATGGCTGGAATGAATTTATCAGTGCATTTCAGAATGGAGAAGTGGCTTCTGTCATCAGTGGTGGATGGGTGCTTTCTTCTATTAAAGAAAATCAGGAGCAGTCCGGGCTGTGGCGTGTGACCCGTATTCCACTGGTGGAGAACAATCAAGATGCAGTTCCGGCATCAAACGTGGGTGGAAGTGCCTGGTATATTTTAAAAAATTCCGCACATGCGGCGGTGGCGGCAGATTTTATGACAGAAATGTTTGCCGAAGATGCGGAGTTTATGAACACACTTGTAGAACAGATCGGTATTGTGCCATCGCTGAAGGATTTGTCCGTACTTGACAGTTACCGCAATACAGATGATTTTTTCGGTGGGCAGAGCGTTACGCGTCTGCTTAACAGTTTTGCATCTGTAGTGCCCACGGTCAATTATGGCAGCAAGACATATGAAATAGAAGATATTTTAGAGTCTGAGTTTCAAAATGAACTTTCCAATGGAAATATGGATTCCTGTCTGAAGAGGGTGCAGATGAAGGCGGAGGCGGTTGCGCGGGAGTAAACAGGAAGCAAAATGTGAAATGGAATCTGATGTTTCATCGGGTTCCATTTTCTTTGTGAAAAATTTCTAAAATCGTAAATAAATGCAAATCTTATAAAAAATCCCATAAAATTGTGAAAATTTATAATAACTTACTTCTAAGTAAAACGGTTGCGCAAGTGTTAAACTTAACCCATGTTAAAAACAAGTCAAACTTTTGGGAGGAAAACACTATGAAGAAAAAACTTATTTCAACATTGCTTATGGGTGCTATGGCACTTTCACTGGTAGCCTGTGGAGGAGGCGGCAACAGCGCAGATAAGGATTCCACACAGGCAAAGGCAGCAAAAAGCGGTGACAGCAATACCCTGACGGTATGGTGCTGGGATGCATTTAACATGGATGCAATGAAAGATGCGGCAGCTATTTATGAGAAAGATCATCCGGATGTCAAGATTGATGTGCAGGAGACACTTTCCAATGATGTACAGACACTGGTACAGACGTATGCGATGAGCGGAGAGCTGGATTCTCTTCCGGATATTTTCCTGATGGACGATCAGGTATTTTCCAAGTATCTGCAGAATTATCCGGAAGTATTTGCAGATCTGACCGATTCCGGTATCAACTTTGACGATTTTGCTCCATCTAAGGTTTCTAACTCTGTAGTGGATGGAAAGAATTATGGAGTTCCTTACGACAGCAACACCGTAATCGCATGCTACCGTACCGATTACCTGAAAGAGGCAGGATACACGGTGGATGATCTGACAGATATCACATGGGATGATTTCATCAAAATCGGTGAGGATGTCAAGGAAAAGACCGGTATGCCAATGCTGACAAATGTACAGGGCGAGCCGGACTTACTGAACATGATCCTGCAGTCTGCCGGAATCTCTGTATTTGATGAGAATGGAAAGATTGCGTTAGACGGCAATGAGGGCTTAAAGGAAGCCATGAATGTGTATATTGATCTGGTAAACAAAGGAATCTTACAGGAACAGACCGACTGGTCCGGTTATCAGGGTTCTATCAATAACGGAACTGTTGTGGGAACCATCAATGGTTCCTGGATCTGCTCAACGATTATGTCTACCGATCAGGAAGAACAGAAAGGCAACTGGGCGGTAACCAATATGCCAAAACTGAATGATTATCAGGGAGCAACAAACTACAGTGCACAGGGTGGTTCTACATGGGCAATTTCTTCCACCTGCAAAAATTATGATCTGGCCGTTGATTTCTTTAAGTCCACATGGGATGGAAGCACAGAATTCTATGATCAGATTTTAACAGACCTTGGTGCAATTGCAACGTATTTACCGGCAGCAGATTCGGATGCTTACAATAAGCCAAGCGAGTATTTTGGAAATGAGGCAATTTACTCCAAGATCGTATCTTACGGAAGCAACATTCCAACCATCAACAAGGGAATTTACTGGAAAGAGGAGAAAGAAGCACTTGGAGTGGCTCTGTCACAGATTATCGGTGGAAAAGCAGATATGGATTCTGCAATCAAAGAGGCACAGAGTACAGTAGAGTTTAATGTCGGACAGTAAAAAGGTCTGAAAGATACCGGCTTGTGGAAACACAGCCGGTATCGCAGATATGAGGCAGGAAAGGATCTATTTATGAAACAGAAATTTACGGGGACGAAAAGAAGGAATATGACCGGCTGGGCATTTTTGCTTCCGGCTACCATACTGATCTTTGCGATGAGTTTTTACCCGATGATCCAGGCGTTTATCCTCTCCTTTAAGAGTGGAATCGGCAACAATCTGGTCTGGTCGGGACTGAGCAATTATAAGCGTCTGTTGGGAGACGGCGTGTTTAAGACTGCAATGGTCAACAACTTTGTGTACCTGATCATTCAGGTACCGGTAATGCTGATTCTGGCAATTTTACTTGCTGTGCTTTTAAATAAGCCGCATTTGAAATGTAAGGGACTGTTCCGTACTGCAATCTTTTTGCCATGCTGTACCGCGCTGGTTTCCTACTCCATTATCTTTAAGACATTATTTGCATACGATGGATATGTCAACACGGTGCTGTTGCATCTGGGCCTGATTCATTCCCGTATCAACTGGCTGGGACAGACAAGTACCGCAAAAGTAATTTTAATTATTGCACTGATCTGGAGATGGACCGGGTATAATATGGTATTTTATCTGGCCGGGTTACAGAATATCGATGGTTCTTTGTATGAGGCAGCAACGATTGACGGAGCGGGACCAGTGAAGACATTTTTCCATATTACACTGCCATTGCTTCGTCCGACAATCCTTCTGACAACGATCATGTCCATCAACGGAACATTACAGCTGTTTGATGAGTCTGTGAACCTGACAGGCGGAGGACCTGCCAATTCAACACTTACGATGTCCCACTATATTTTCAAGACATCCTTTGAGTATAATTCCCAGTTCGGATATGCGGCAGCAATGTCCTATGTGATCTTTATTCTGGTAGCAATTCTGTCCTTTATTCAGATGAAAGTAGGTGATAAGAGATGAGAAAAGTAAAAAATGCAGCGGTATATATGGTTCTGATTCTGGCATCCCTCATCTCAGTATTCCCGTTATATTGGATGATTGCAGCAGCAACGAATAACAGTACCGATATTCTCGGTGGCAAATTAACAATTGGAGCCAATCTGGCCAGCAATCTGACAAACCTTCTGGCACGTCAGCAGATTGGCAGGGCATTTTCCAATTCTATGTTTTATTCGGTAATTTTAAGTGTGCTTTCCCTGCTGATCTGTTCCATTGCAGGATATGCATTTGAAATTTACCACGATAAGGCAAAAGACGTTTTGATGTCTATTTTGCTTCTTGCAATGATGGTTCCGTTTGCAGCGACACTCATTCCGCTGTTTAAAATGTTTACCGGACTGCATCTGCAGAGTACATGGATCGCTTATGTACTGCCGACGCTGTCCACACCGTTTTTGATCATGATGTTCCGACAGAGCGCACGCTCTTTCCCGACAGAGATCATAGAGGCGGCAAGAATCGACGGACTTGGAGAACTTCAGATTTTCTTTAAAATCTTTATGCCGACCATGAAGTCCACCTACGCAGCAGCGATGACAGTAACGTTCATGAATGCGTGGAACAATTACTTATGGCCAAAGGTTATTATGATGGATGATACCTCCCAGACCATGCCAATGCTGGTTGCAAACCTCTCCAGCGGCTATAGCATTGATTACGGCGTGCTCATGCTTGGGGTACTCATCTGTTCCCTCCCGACCGGCATTCTTTTCCTGGTTCTGCAGAAAAGTTTCGCAAACGGAATTGTGGGAGCTGTCAAAGGATAATATGGCATACCCGATACCGTGGGTTTTCAGGATTTCAATGAAATCGGAAACCCACGGTTTTTATTATTCCTTCCAGACATCAGCAGGAAAATTCTTGCATGAATATAGTAATGAAAACTATGTGTAAAAGAAATGAATACAAATACATATTGACAAAGAAACTATATTGCCATATACTGAAAATTGTTTGATAGTCAAACAGTTTTGAAATATGGAGGAAACGTGCATGATAAGCACATATACATCAAAGTTGAAACAACTGCAGATCGGGGATCTGATTGCAAAAATTCCGATCATCCAGGGTGGCATGGGGGTAGGAATCAGCAGAAGCCATCTGGCGGGAGCTGTGGCAAAGGAGGGCGGTGTAGGTATCATTTCTACTGCGCAGATCGGCTACGATGAAGAAGGCTTCGAGAATGATCAGGCAGGCTGTAACTTAAAAGCCATCAAAAAACATATTCGGAAAGCAAAGGAGCTTGCCTGTGGAAACGGACTTGTGGGTGTCAATATTATGGTTGCATTAAAGCATTACAAAGAGCATGTCCGGGCAGCAGTTGCGGCAGGGGCAGATGTGATTATCAGTGGAGCCGGGCTTCCCATGAATCTGCCGGAGCTTGTCAGCAAAACCTGCCGGACAAAGATAGCTCCGATTGTATCCTCGAAGCGTGCAACCCAGCTGATATTGAAGATGTGGGCGCACCGCTATGACCGCACGGCGGACTTTATTGTAGTGGAGGGACCGAAAGCCGGCGGGCATCTGGGGTTTTCCAATGAACAGCTGGCACATATGGATGCCATTAATTTTGACGGAGAGATCCGGCAGATTATCGACTGCAAAAAGGAATACGAACAGCGGTATCAGAAAAATATTCCGGTCATTGTGGCCGGCGGGATATTTGATCAGAAAGATATTTCGCATGCGCTGGATCTCGGCGCGGATGGTGTACAGATTGCCAGCCGCTTTGTCGCAACCGAAGAATGTGATGCATCGGAGGCATACAAGGAGGCGTATATTCACGCCAGTGAGGAAAATATCGAGATTATCCAAAGTCCGGTCGGTATGCCGGGACGTGCACTGCGCAATAAGTTTATCGATCGTGTAAAGCGCGCAAAGCTGCCAATCAGTAAGTGTTACAACTGTCTGGAAAAATGCAGTCCGCAGAAAGTTCCTTACTGTATTACGAAAGCGTTGATCGATGCCGTGCGTGGGGATGTGGAAAACGGTCTGGTATTCTGTGGGGCGAATACGGGACGGATTCACGAGATTACTACGGTACATCATCTGATGCAGGAGCTGGCTGGAGATCTACAATAAAAATGGTTTGTGTGATTTTTCCTTGGAATCAAAGAATTCCTGTAGTAAAATAGGAAGTAAAGCAGTAATGCAGATACGGGAAAACAGGAAAGAAGGAGAACACGCAGCATGACGGTGGCCGCACACGGTGGGGATATTTATCAAAATCAGATCACATATGATTTTTCTGTAAATACCAATCCGCTGCCGCTGCCGGAGATATTGCAGAAACGGATGGCGGAAGCGGCGGTTCACAGCAACCGTTATCCACAGTATGACAATGTGCAGTTGCGGGAACGGCTTGCAGCACTTTATGGTTTTTCAACAGAAGAAGTAGTGTGTGGCAACGGAGCATCCGAATTATTTGTTGCGATTGTGCATGCACTGCGCCCGAAGCGGGTGGGCATTTTGGCTCCTTCTTTTTCGGGATATGCCTGGGCAGCTCAGACAGTGGGAGCCGAGGTATGCAGTATCCCGTTGCAGGAAGAAAATAATTTTGCCATGGACATGGCACAGATGGAGTCATTGTGCAGGCATCTGAATGGAATCAGCTTATTATTTTTGGCGAACCCCGCGAATCCGGTGGGGAACAAAATGGAAGCGTCTCTTTTGGAGACGCTTCTTGACGTGTGTGAAAAGAAACAGATTACTGTGGTGCTGGACGAATGTTTCATTGCATTCACGGGGACGGAAGGATATGTTTCCTGGATCCGGAAATATCCGCATCTGATTGTCGTGCGGGCATATACAAAGATCTATGCGATTCCGGGAATCCGGCTGGGGTATCTGCTGGCGCAGAAAGAAATCTGTGAAAAAATTGCGCATCAGCTGCCGGAGTGGAATGTATCTGTGGTTGCGCAGCGGATCGGCATGGACATTCTGGATGATTCGATTCCCGGTTGGAACCGTAGAAAGTATCTGAAGGATACGATTGAGCTGATTCAGGAAGAAAAGCACTTTTTAAAACACGAGTTAACAAAAATATTTGGAGATCAAATGAAAATTTTTCCTTCGGAAGCTGATTTTTTGTTGCTGAAAACACAAATTCCACTGTACAGATTATTGCTGGAAAGAGGAATTCTGATCCGAAACTGCGCAAACTATACAGGACTGGGACAGGACTTTTACAGAATTGCCGTAAAAGGTCATCCGGAAAATGTACAACTGATTGAGGCATTGCTGGATATAAAGAAGAAAGGGGAAGAAAAACGTTATGGAAAACATTGAATATGTTCTTCCGGGAGAGATTGAAAAACGAAGTTTTGCCATCATAGGGGAAGAACTAAAGGAGCGTGGTATCGTGCTTCCGCCGGAACAGGAGCCGGTGACAAAGCGCGTGATCCATACAAGTGCGGATTTTGATTATGCAAAGACGATGACGTATTCTCCCCATGCCGTGCAGATTGCTAAAGAATTGATTGCAGGTGGCGCTGACATTGTCACGGATACCAATATGGCGCTTGCAGGCATCAACAAAAAACGGTTAGGGGAATTTGGAGGAACGGTGCATTGTTTTATGGCAGATGAGGATGTGGCGCGGGAGGCAAAGACGCGGCAGGTGACACGTGCGACGGTCAGCATGGAACATGCGGCAAAAATTGATAAACCTGTAATTTTTGCCGTGGGAAATGCGCCGACGGCATTGATTTCGCTCTATGAACTGATGCAGAAAAGTGATTGGCGTCCTGCATTTATTATTGGAGTTCCGGTGGGATTTGTAAATGTAGAGGCGGCAAAAGAACTGATTTTAAAAACAGATGTGCCGCATATTGTCAACCGCGGTAGAAAAGGCGGCAGCAATGTAGCGGCAGCAATCGTAAACGCACTGTTATATCAGATCCGGCCGGTATAAAGGAAAGAAGGAGGCGTATCTGGTGTGAGGTACGGATTTACAACCGGCAGCTGTGCTGCCGCTGCTGCAAAGGCTGCGGCATATATGCTTTTGACGGGAAAAATAAAAAACTGTATAACGATTGAGACCCCAAAAGGAATTCCATACACCGCGGAAGTGACGGATATCGTGCGCGGGGAATCTCAGGTTTCCTGCGCTGTGGTCAAGGATGGCGGCGATGATCCGGATGTGACCAGCGGAAGTAAAATCTGTGCCACGGTCACCGCGGACAACCGTGGGGATGGAGAAAAAGAACTTCTGCAGATTGACGGAGGAAAGGGTGTGGGCCGTGTGACGAGACCCGGACTTGATCAGCCCGTAGGCAATGCCGCAATCAATCATGTGCCGCGGGAAATGATCACCCGGGAAGTGCAGGAAGTGTGCCGGATTTGTGATTTTCACGGAACACTGCATATTCTGATTTCTGTGCCGGATGGGGAAGCACTTGCAGAGCGTACGTTTAATCCAAGACTGGGGATTGTCGGGGGAATCTCAATACTGGGGACGACAGGAATTGTGGAGCCGATGAGTAGTCAGGCACTTAAGGAGACCATTCGTGTGGAATTGCGTCAGCAGCGTGCAGAGGGACGGTCCATAGCGGCAGTTTCACCTGGAAACTATGGACTGGATTTCATGCAGCAGACCTATGGATACGATCTTGACCGCAGTGTGAAATGCAGCAATTTTATTGGGGAAACAATTGATATGGCTGCGGAGCTTGGTTTTTCCGCAATGCTTCTGACGGGACATATCGGAAAACTGATTAAAGTGGCAGGGGGCATTATGAACACCCATTCCCACGAAGGAGACTGCCGGATGGAGCTTTTAGCGGCAGCCGGGATTCGTGAAAATGTATCTTTAGAATGTTTAAAGAAGATTTTAGATTGCGTCACAACCGAGGAAGCACTTGCGTTTATTGATGCCGAAGGTAAAAAAGAAGAGGTTATGGAAGATATCATGGAAAAAATTGATTTCTATCTGAAAAAACGTGCGGCCGGTCGGTTACAGATCGAGTGTATTGTCTATTCCAATACCTACGGGCTGCTTGGGATGACTGCAAAAGCAGAAGAATTACTCAGGAGGTTGCTATGATTTATTTTGTCGGAGCAGGAAGCGGAGCACCGGATCTGATTACTGTGCGGGGAATGCGTCTGCTGCAGAAAGCAGATGTCATCATCTATGCCGGTTCGCTGGTCAATCCACAGCTTCTCGATTATGCAAAAGAGGGCTGTGAGGTTCATAACAGCGCCAAAATGACACTTGAAGAGGTTATTTCGGTGATGGAACAGGCAGAAAAAAATAATTTAATCACGATTCGACTTCATACGGGAGAACCCAGTATATACGGAGCGGTGCGGGAACAGATGGATATTCTCGATCAGAAGGGGATTGCGTATGAGAGTTGTCCGGGTGTGAGTGCCTGTTTTGGAGCAGCGGCATCGCTGAATCTGGAATATACCCTTCCGGATGTGTCACAGTCACTGATCATCACCCGGATGGCCGGAAGGACGGCGGTACCGGAAAAGGAGAGTATTGAGAGTTTTGCCGCACACCATGCTTCCATGGCAATTTATCTGAGTACCGGAATGCTGGAGGAATTATCACGGCGCCTTGTAAATGGTGGATATGAGCCGGATACACCTGCGGCACTGGTGTACAAGGCAACCTGGCCGGACGAGGAAGCATATATCTGTACTGTGCAGGAGCTGCCGGAGGTGGCAAAGAAACATAATATTACAAAAACCGCTCTGGTGCTGGTCGGAGATGTAATATCAAATCAGCATTATACGCGCTCCAGACTCTACGCACCGGATTTTACAACTGAATTCCGCAAGGCAAAAACACCAAAAAACGCAGAAGACGATAGATTAATGCGTGACACGGATGCGGGAAAGGAGTTACCGGAATGATCCTGTATATGACCTGGTTTTCGGAACGTGGAAGAGAGCTTGCGGCACGAATCGCGGAACTTTCACTTTCTGTTTCGTATGGATTTTGGCAGAGCCGTTACGGTGGTCACCCTGCGGTTTCAAAGATACAGATAAGGGAAAGAGGAAACCGGTCACTTCCGGATTTTCTGGAGGAGGCTTTTGCACAACAGTTTCCCGTGATTTTCATTGGAGCTCTCGGGATTGCCGTACGGGCCATCGCACCTTTGATCCGCCACAAAACCGTGGACAGTCCGGTACTGGTGCTGGATGAGGCCGGACAGTTTGTGATTCCGGTGCTGTCCGGACATCTGGGTGGTGCCAATGAACTGGCGCAGCAGATCGCAGAATCATTGCATTCCGCTGCGGTTGTGACGACGGCAACAGACGTGAATGGGCTTTTTGCCGTTGATGTGTTTGCAAGAAAAAATGGCCTGCGGGTGTGTAACCCCGAAGCGATCCGGCATGTGTCCGGAAAACTGTTACAGGGCGAAATCATTGTGATGGCGGTAGATCCGGCATGTATGTCCCCGGAGGAGGTGGCAGAATTACAGCCGCCAAAGGAAGTAAAGCTGATTTCGTGGAACGAAGCACAGGCGGAACATGCTGTGGATGTGTGGATTACAAAAAAAGAGCCACGGGAATACCGTAAAACGCTTATTTTCGCTCCGAAAACAACGGTGCTTGGCATGGGATGCAAAAAAAATAAAAGTTATAACGAGATAAAACAAATGATAAAAACATTGGTGGATAGCAGAAAAATAGACCTGAATGATATCTATGCCCTGGCATCGGTTGATGTGAAGGAAAAAGAATCCGGTCTGAGGGAGCTGGCACAGCATTTGCGGGTACCGTTTGTCGTTTTTTCTGCCGGAGAACTGAAAAAAGTGCCGGGTGATTTCACTGCATCCGCGTTTGTGGCTCAGACAGTGGGAGTGGATAATGTGTGTGAGCGTGCTGCGGTCGCTGCAGCAGATGGAGGTAGTTTGCTGATACATAAGCAGGCTATGGATGGCGTGACAATTGCCGTGGCAAAACGGGAGAAAATCGTATTGCAGTTTGTGTGAGACGAAAGGAAGGAGAAAGAAATGAAACACCGGATTTATGTGGTCGGTATGGGACCGGGACAGGAAAATATGATGACGCAGGAAGCCATGCAGGTGTTAGAAGCCAGTGATGTGATCATCGGTTATACCGTATATCTGAAATTGCTTGGGGAACGGTTCGAGTGCAAAGAATTATTGTCTACACCGATGCGGCAGGAGCGGGAACGCTGCCAGATGTGTTTCGAGAAGGCAAGAGAAGGCAAAAAAGTGGCATTGATCTGCAGCGGGGATGCCGGAATTTACGGGATGGCATCCCTGATGCTGGAAATCGGAAAATTATATGATGATTGTATCATTGAAGTAATTCCCGGAATAACAGCAGCAAGCAGCGGTGCGGCAGTGCTTGGGGCTCCTCTCAACCATGATTTTTGCGTGATCAGCCTGAGTGATCTTCTCACCCCGTGGGAGAGGATTAAAAAACGGCTGATTGCAGCGGCAGAGGGAGATTTTGCAATGGCAATTTATAATCCGTCGAGCCATAAACGGGCAGACTATCTGGAGCGTGCCTGCAGAATTCTGATGGAACACGGGGTGGAACCGGAGCGTGCCTGTGGGTATGTGGAAAATATCGGACGCGATGATACGCATGCCGTAACCCTTACCATGGCGGAACTGGTGCATACACAGGTGAACATGTTTACCACAGTATTTATCGGGAATTCCCAGACAAAAATTATTGATGGAAAGCTTGTGACACCGAGAGGATACCATATATAGCAGCAGAAAACGGGGAAGAGGAATAAGATGGCAGAGAAAGTGTTAATTTATGCGGGAACAACGGAAGGTCGTCTTCTCGCACAGGAACTTTCACGGGCACATATTGCCTGTGATGTGCATGTAGCAACCGAATACGGTCAGATGGTCATGCCGGAACTTGCCGGGGTGAAGGTCTGTGTAGGAAGACTGGACGTAGAGGAAATGCGCGCCCTGCTGAAAAAAAACGGACAGAACAACTATGCGGCAGTCGTGGATGCTACGCATCCGTTTGCCACAGAAGTGTCTGCCAACATCCGGGAGAGTACAAAAGGAAGTGGAATTCCATATCTGCGGCTCCAGCGGCGAATGGACGATGGAATCTGTAGCATACCGGAAAACGAAGGCATGAAAGAGCGCGCTGGAACCGTGCATGTGTTTGCCGATTATGAAAGCTGTGTCCAGGCACTTACGGACACATCCGGAAACATTCTTCTGACAACCGGAAGCAAAGAGCTGGCGGTATTTGCACCCCTGAAGGAGCGTTTGTTTGTGCGTGTGCTTCCCGGATTGGAGAGTATCGGTCTCTGTGAAAAGGCGGGTATCCGCGGAAAGCAGATTCTTGCGATGCAGGGTCCGTTTTCGGAGGAAATGAATCTGGCAATGATCCATCAGTTTTCGATTTGCTATCTGGTTACAAAAGCCAGTGGTGCGCACAGCGGATTTCAGGAAAAACTTGCGGCAGCGCAGAAAGCAGGGATTACGGCATGCGTGATCGGGAAACAGGAACAGGAGCAGGGAATGTCTTATGCACAGGTAACCGAAACACTTTCCCGTCTGCTTGGACATACGATTTCCGGTCGTCCGGAGGTGGAAATTTCCCTGATTGGCATCGGTATGAGTGCAGCAACACTGACACAGGAAGCAAAAAGAGCGCTGGAAGAGTCTGATGTGGTTTTTGGGGCAGAACGGATGCTCGAAGTGGTGGAAAACAGTAAGGAAACCTATCCTTTTTATCTCGCAAAAGATATTTTGCCGGTTTTGAGACAAAAGGAATCCCAAATGGATGGCCAGAAACTGAAAGTCTCCATATTATTTTCCGGAGATACTGGATTTTACAGTGGAACAGAAAAAATAAAAACAGAATTAAATAAAAATAATTACAAAAAAATTCGTATTTTTCCAGGAATTTCATCTGTTTCCTACCTCTCTGCGGCAACGGGAATTGCCTGGCAGGATGCAAAAATTATAAGTATCCACGGGAAAAAAGATACCGCAGAGACCAGAGCACTCGTTCTCGATGCAATCCGGCATTTTCCCAAGACGTTTCTGCTGGTTTCCGGGGTGGAGGATGTCCGACGGATCGGATGCTGGATAGAAGAAGAAAAATTGACGCAAACCCGCATTATTGCTGGATTTCAGCTCTCTTATGACAGAGAAAAAATCCGCGAGCTATCGTATGGAGAGGCAAAAAATGTAAAAGAAGAAGGTCTGTATACCCTGTTATTATGCAATGAAAATGTGCAAAAAAGACGTCTTGTTCCAGGGATGTCCGATGAATCATTTTTGCGTGTCGTGGAAGGGGAAAAAACGGTTCCAATGACCAAGGAAGAAGTGCGTGCACTTTCCTTATGTAAACTTGGCCTGACAGAAGATGCTGTGGTATACGATGTGGGGAGTGGTACCGGATCGATTGCAGTGGAATGTGCAACGTGCAGTCCGGGGATTCGTGTGTACGCCATTGAGCAAAAAGCCACAGCACAGCAGCTTCTGCGCCGGAATCTGGAAAAATTTCATCTGGCAAATGTGATTCCGGTGGATGGGAAAGCACCGGATATATTGGAATCCCTGGAACCTCCGACACATGTATTTATTGGGGGAAGCAGTGGATGCCTTGCGGATATTCTGCATGTCATCTGGGAGAAGAATCCACGGACACGTGTGGTTGTCAATGCCATAAGTCTTGAAACCGTGGCTCAGATTACAGAACTTGCTGCAGGGAAAATGCAGACAGAAATCATACAGGTGCAGGTCAGCAGGGCAAAAACTGTGGGAACCTATCATCTGATGCAGGCTGAGAACCCCGTATATATCTGTGTGCTGACGATGGCATAATGAGGAGAGAACTATGTTACACAGTGGAATGGTACTGGCAGCGCCGCAAAGCGGCAGTGGAAAAACGACAATCACCTGTGCGTTGCTGGCAGCAATGAAAAACAGAAAACTTGCAGTTCGTGCGTTCAAAAGCGGACCAGACTATATTGATCCCATGTTTCACCGTCAGGTGATTGGTGTACCGTCGCGCAATCTGGATACGTTTTTTTCAGGGGCAGATCAGATCCGGGAACTGTATGGATATGACCGGGAGAGCTTCTCTTATTCGGTGATCGAGGGAGCCATGGGATTATACGATGGCCTAGGAGGCACACAAAAAGAGGGCTCCGCCTATCATCTGGCACAGACCCTGGATCTGCCGGTTGTGCTTGTGCTGGATGCCCGTGGGATGGGGCGCACGATGGTTGCACTTCTGGCAGGGATATTACAGTATGACAGGGATCACCGGATCATTGGTGTGATATTAAACCGGACATCGGAGGGATTCTGCAGGACAATGACACCAGTGATTGAGGAAGAACTGGGGCTTCCGGTGCTGGGATGCTTTCCGGTACAGAAAAGTCTGCATCTGGAGAGCCGGCATCTGGGACTGAAAATGCCACAGGAAATGGAAGGTCTGCGCAAGCAGGTCAATCAGGCTGCGGAAAAACTGGAAGAGACCGCAGATCTGGATCGGATGCTGCAGCTGTTGCAAAGCTGGGCACTTTTACATGCGTTTCGGGACGGAAAAACGAAACTGCCTAAATTACAGGAACCGGGAAAAGATAAAGGGGTTTTACAGAAAAAGAAAAAACAGCAGGAGGAATGTCCGGTTATTGCAGTTGCAAAAGATGAGGCATTTTGTTTTTATTATGAGGATAACCTGCGTCTTCTGGAAGCGTATGGTGGAAAACTCGTCTGGTTTTCACCGCTTGCACAGGAAAAAATTCCAGAGGAAGCGGATGCGCTTCTTCTGGGAGGAGGCTATCCGGAGTTGTGTGCCCGGCAGCTTTCAGAAAATGTCTCCATGCGCAATTCCATCCGGGAGGCAATTGAAAATGGTATGCCGTCCGTGGCAGAGTGCGGCGGGTTTATGTATCTGCATGAATCCATGACAGATGAAGAAGGAGAAAACTGGCCGATGGCAGGTATCATAACGGGCAGCTGTCATAACTGGGGAAAACTTGTACGTTTTGGCTATGTGAATGTGACGGAACAGACGTCCCATTTCCTGGCGGGAAAACCTGTCCGTGCACATGAATTTCATTACTATGACAGTGACAACAATGGAGAAAGCTGCGTGGCCGTGAAACCGGTAAGCGGAACATCCTGGACATGTATCCACGAGGACGACAGAAACTGGTGGGGTTATCCACATTTGTATTATCCGTCCAATCCGGCATTTGTGAAACACTTTGTACAGGCAGCACGCTTATATCACAGAGAGAGGAATGCAAAATAACATGAAAAAAGCAATTTTAATTGTGAGTTTTGGAACAACCTATCCGGATACCTGGCAGAAAAATATTGCAGCCATCACGCGGCAGGTCCGGGCATTGTATCCGGATGCCGTGGTAGAGGAAGCTGTCTCGAGTACGATTGTGCGTAACGCAATGAAAAAGCGCGAGCATATAGAAGCAAAGAGTCCGACGGAAGCTCTCGAAAGCATGAAAAAACAGGGAGTGACGCATGTAGCTGTATTTCCTACCCATGTGATTGACGGAATTGAAAATCACAGACTCAAGGAAGCGGCGAAAAAATATGCCGGTGCTTTCGAACAGATTGCAGTTGCCGATGCGCTTTTGGCAAAACCGCAGGATTATGAGGATGTGGCAAAAGCACTGTGGGAGTCGCTGAAGGAAGAGGTGGGAGATTTCCCATTGATTTTGATGGGGCATGGAACCGAACATGCGGCAGATGCCAGTTATGCGATGATGGAACAGTCGCTGCGTGCTTATGCAAAGCATGAAATTTATATTGCAACGGTGGAAGGCAGTATTACCATTGAAGATGTGATTGCACGGATGAAGTCCGGGCTGCAGAGCAGACAGAACGGGAAAGTGCTTCTTACACCGTTTATGCTGGTGGCGGGAGACCATGCAAATAATGATATGGCAGGCGGCATGCAGGACGGGGAGCAGCCGGATGCGGATTCCTTTGCCGGAAAATTACAGGCGGCGGGATACCGGCCGGAATGTGTGATTCGGGGAATTGGGGAGTATCCGGCTGTCCGGGAGGTGTATCTGACTCATTTGCGACAGGTAACGAAAAAATTATTTTGTGATTTAACAACAGAAAATCGTCCGGGTATCCTTTATGGAATCGGTGTGGGACCGGGAGATCCGAAACTTATGACCTTACAGGCACTGGAAACGATTCGCAGCTGTGATCTTATTGTGCTTCCGGCGGTGTCAAAAGAGGAATGTTATGCGTATCGGATCGTGGAGCAGGTTTGTCCGGAAATTGCAGATATGCCGCTTCTTTGCATGCCATTTCCGATGATCAAAGATGCGCAGAAACTGGAACTGGCACACAAACGGATTTATGATGCCATGGAAGATTATCTCCGACAGGGACTGCGGGTAGGAATGCTCACAATTGGAGATCCGGGGATATATTCTACCTATATGTATATGCACAGATGTGCAGCAGATGCCGGCTGGGAGGCACGGATCGTAAGTGGTGTGCCGTCGTTTTGTGCAGTAGCGGCAAGACTGGGGATTTCTCTGGGAGAAAAAGATGAGGAAATCCATATTATTCCGGCGGCGTATGACGTGCGTGAGTCACTCGGTTTTCATGGTACACGCATTTATATGAAATCTGGGAAAAAACTCGAAGAGTTATTACGGGTGCTCCGGGAATCGATGCAGGATAAAGAGAGCAGAGCGCACCAGGACATTTATGGAATATCCAATTGCGGCATGGAGAATGAACAGGTGTATTGTGGCCTGGATGAACTGGAACAGGCAAAAGGATATCTGACCACTGTGATTGTGAAGGAACATGTGGTACAATAGAAAGCGTTCGATTTTAGAAAAATCTTTTAATGTCTGGAAAAAGGAGTGTCATATGTGGAAGATCAAGCACATTTTTGACGGAGAGTATGGGTGTGAGGAACTGGCAGAAGGGCAGCGGCCGAAGGTGTCAGTGACTCTGATTAATGAAAAAGAAGAAGAAACCTGTTTTTCTGTGGAGGACGGCTGGCTGATCGAACATGGATTAAATGAGGGAGATCTCTGGCCAAAAGAAGATGAGTTCCTATAAAAACAGTGAAATAAAAAGAGCAGGTGATACGAACCGTATCACCTGCTTTTGCTTGGCATTTTATAAGGAGATGTCAATATGCATATTCTGCGTGCTGATCAAGGACATAATGTTCTCCTGTACAGCGGAATTCATCTTACGGGAAAGCTTGACGAGCTTCTGCGGATATTCCTGATCCGAAGAGAGCAGCTTTCGTGCCTTGGAATTATTGGCAGTTTTCAGCAGATCCTTGTTGAGGTCTAAAGTTCCGTCGCTGTTAACCGTGATACCAAGGTCTGACAGTTCATCTGCATGTTTTTTACTCAGCGTGTTGAGCTGCTTGACATAACGTTTGGTTTCGTAGTCGGAACTGGATTTTCCGGAAGTGATCGTATAATTGTAAGTATCCACAAAGGCTTCAATGGCAGCCTTCGATGTATCATTGAGATCATCGTCTTTCTCATCCGTGTCGGAACCAAAATCACTTTTGGAAAGCCGCTTGGCAGCCCTGTTTAAAGCACGGCTGTCTTCGTAGGAAAGCTCCACATTACTGTAACCGGACCGACCGGACGTTTTGGCTGCTTTCTGATTATTTGTATAGAAGTTTCTTAAAAAATAATTCGTGGATAATGATACCCCAGAGGAAACTTTTGTGGACATAATAAACATCCTTTCTTAAAAAGGTTATAATTTCTATATTTTTACTATTTACATCGGCACTTGTTCTTTACTTCTTAACCCAAACAAGGTAAAATATTTTATATAGACAGGAACAGAGTAGATGAATTCAGGAGGCAATTACAGTTATGGAACGAAAAGCATTTGGAAAGCTTGCAGATGGAGAAGAGGCAACACTTTATACTATTTCCAATACGAAGGGGATGTATGCACAGATTACAGATTTTGGAGCATCCATTGTATCACTTGTGGTAAAAGATAAGGACGGAAAAAATACAGATGTGGTCCTTGGTTATGAAAATGCAGAGACTTATCAGCAGCAGATGGCCAGTTTTGGAGCAGTTGTTGGAAGAAACTGCAATCGTATTGCAAATGCGGAAATTGTGATCGATGGAGTTACCTATCAGCTTGAGAAAAACGATAATGAAAATAATCTGCACAGTGGTTCACAGGCGACTTCAAGACGTCTGTGGGATGCTGAGGAACAGACGGCAGACAAAATTACATTTGTAATTAAGGATGCAGAAGGTCAGCAGGGATATCCGGGAAATGCAGTTATGAAAGTAACGTATGAAGTAACTGAAGCGAACGAACTTTCCATTACATATCATGCAACAGCGGATAAGACAACGATTTTTAACATGACAAATCATGCATATTTCAATCTGAATGGTGCCGGAAGCGGCAGTGCCATGGAACAGATTCTGCAGATCCGCGCGTCTCATTACACACCGGTAATTGATGCAAAATCCATTCCGACCGGTGAGATTGCTTCGGTGGATGGAACACCGTTTGATTTCCGGGAAGCAAAGCCGATGGGCAGAGATATTGAGCAGGCAAATGATCAGCTTTCTTACGGCCATGGATACGATCATAATTTTGTTCTGGATAAGGAGCGGGCAGGGCTTGAAAAGATTGCCACCGCATACAGTACAAAGAGTGGCATAAAGATGGACGTGATTACGGATTGTATCGGTATGCAGCTTTACACTGCGAATTTCATTCAGGGACAGAAAGTGCAGGGCGGAGCAGTATGCAAAGAGCGGGATGCTTTTTGTCTGGAAACACAGTATTTTCCAAATTCCATCAATGAGCCAAATTTTACAACACCATTGACAGAAGCCGGAAAATCATATGATACAAAAACGGTCTATGCATTTTCGATTGCATAGATATAAATACAGGATGTAAAGGGGAAGAGGATGTTAGAAAAGGCAGCCTCTTTTTCTTTTGGAATCAGAATAGGGTAGGAGGATAAAATGAAAATCGTATTTTTGGATGCAAAAACAATTGGAGATGATATTGATCTGTCTGCATTTGAAAAACTGGGAGAGGTGGTAACATATAATTTTTCCACTACAGAAGAAGCTTTGGAACGGACCGTGGATGCAGACGTGATCGTGTTAAACAAAGTGGAGATTAATGAGCATTCGATTGGAAAAGCAAAAAAACTGAAACTTGTCTGTGTGACGGCAACGGGAACAAACAATCTGGATAAGGAATATTTAAAAAGCCGTGGCATAGAATGGCGTAATGTCGCAGGATACTCCACGGAAAGCGTAGCCCAGCATACGTTTGCCATGCTGTTTTATCTTTGGGAAAAGCTTGCGTATTATGATCAGTATGTCAAATCGGAGAAATATGTGGGAGATGTTATGTTTACCCATTTTGAGAAAAGGTTTCATGAGCTGAGCGGAAAAACCTGGGGAATCATTGGTCTGGGAAATATCGGGAGACGTGTGGCGGATATTGCAAAGGCATTCGGATGCCGGGTGATCTATTATTCCACTTCCGGTAAGAATTCTCAGCAGGGATATGAACGTGTGGAATTTGATGCGTTGTTGGAACAATCAGATATTGTTTCTGTTCATGCACCTCTTGATAAAAATACGCGGGGACTCATGGACCGGGAAGCATTTCGGGAAATGAAATCGTCTGCAGTTTTTTTGAATCTTGGACGAGGACCGATTGTTGTGGAACAGGATCTGGCGGATGCGCTTGAGACCGGAGAAATCGCGGGTGCGGGGCTGGATGTCCTTTCCGCAGAACCAATGCGGAAGGATAATCCGCTTCGCAAAATCAAAGACAGCGAAAAGCTGATTATCACTCCTCATATTGGCTGGGCAAGCGTGGAAGCACGCACGCGTTTGATGGAAATTATCTGTCAGCAGATTGCGGATTTCCAAAATCAGATTATATTATAATCATATGTCTCTTATATAATAGGAAGAAACTCTTTTATTCATCACAAGGCAGACCATTCAGAAACGAAAGATTACCGTACGCGGATAGAAAGCGTGCGGTTTCTTTTTGCGGGAAACCAGAGTGCTGCAGATGTGCGTAATCAACCAGACGTTTATGATAAATTTTTTCAGCCTGTTCATAGAGCTCCGGAAAAGAGGCATTGGAAGACTCCTTTGTCCATGGATGAATCCAGGTGTGATGTTTGAGGTTCATCGGGTTCTGTATAAAACGATAATAATCGCTGGCAACCATCGGAGATAAAAAAGCACGTCCAAGAAAAATCTTTTCGATCAGACGGGATAATACTTTCTTCTGGCCACTTGGATCATTCAGCAGGTGTGTTCCGAGTTTCATCCAGAACGGTGCGCCGCTCAGGGAAAACTCACTTACGGAAATTTCCGGATAGGTGTTCCGGTAAGCATAGCACAGCATCCGTACAATTACTTTTCGTTGAAGTGTCGTTAGACGGATGGTTGCATTCTGGTGAAACTGGGAAGGATACAGATGCTTTTTCTCATATAAAAGTTCGGAATCGAGTTCCGTTTCGAAATAAGCATGCTGACCAAAATATTCCGTATTGGAAGGTGGGGTCTGGGCATTATAGCCTGTAAATGCATATACATAGGGATGAATCGTACAATCCAGTGTGTAATGGCCCATAAATCCACAGATGTAAGCGTCTGCAATAGAGAGGGAATGTTTTTTCCCTGCAAAAAGTTTGCGGCTTTGCAGCAGATTGGCAAAGAACTGGCCAGTATCCTTGCGATGTGCCAGATCTCCAATATTTTTTCGATGCATCAGGTAAGAGGGAAGATAGTAAAAAAACAGATCAGGTCCCTGCAGACCAAGTGCATATGCGCTGTGATCGCGTCGGATCATATTGTGCATGGATGTGGAGGTCAGACGTCTGCATGCGTCTACGCCAAACAGATAGTGGGTGGTAAAACCCGGCATACAATCACTCCAATCTTCAGTAAATAATCAATTTTTAAAGAAACAACAGCATTATAGTATATTTTATTGCTTCGGTCAATTTGCGGCAGAAGTAAATATTTTAGGTTGACTTTACATAAGATAGTGGTATAATGTCACATAGTATTCAAAACTACGTTTTGAGTCTGCAACAAAAATTATATCCAAAAATCGTTGGAAAAATGCACAAATCATGTTTTTTTAGACATTTTCAGAAGATTGTATATTGCAAACATACATGGTTTTGTGATTGAATATGTTCATTCGGTGGAAAAACAACTATACTTCCAATGGATGAAATATCTTATGATTTATTTACACAAGAAAGAAAACGGAGGAGTAAGAAAATGGCAAGTTTAAAAGATGCGGCAGAAAGACAGGCGTTTTCGCTCGCTATCGATGCTACGTTAAAGAGTCTGAATAAGGACAGAGAGAAAGGTTTGCTCAATATTGTAAACCTCGCACAGAAGTTTATGGGAAGCAATTTCCGTTCTGAGGCATACGAAGGCGCAAAGAAAATGATTCAGAATCCGGACAGCAAGTGGATGCGTTATGTGAATCGTCTTCTGGATGAGACAGATCCGCATGTTGCCAAGATGACAGCACTGAATCTTGGATATCAGGCAGCGTTTGCAGGAACCAAGAAGATTCGTAAAATGAGAGAAATTGAGAACTGCAATATTCCGTGGCTCATTCTTATGGACCCGACCAGTGCATGCAACCTCCATTGTACAGGATGCTGGGCAGCAGAGTATGGTCATAAATTAAATCTGACATTTGATGAGTTAGACAACATTGTTACACAGGGTAAGGAACTGGGCGTATATTTTTATATGATGACCGGTGGAGAACCACTGGTGCGCAAGGCTGATATCATCCGTCTGTGTGAGAAACACAATGACTGCGCATTCCATTGCTACACAAACGGAACACTTGTAGATGAGAAGCTTTGCGAGGATATGAAGCGTGTAGGAAATCTTTCCCTTTCCATTTCCCTTGAGGGATTTGAAGATGCCAACGATTTCCGACGTGGAGAAGGTGTATACAATAAAGTCCTTCACGCAATGGATCTGTTACATGAGAACGGACTGATCTTTGGAAACAGTGTATGTTATACAAGCAAGAATATGGATGCGGTTACCAGTGATGAGTTCTTTGATCTTCTGATCGAGCATGGAAGCCGTTTCGCATGGTATTTTCATCTGATGCCGGTAGGAATGAAGGCTTCACCGGAACTGATGCCGACCAAGGAGCAGAGAGAATATATTTACCACAGACTGCGTGAAGTTCGTGGATTTGAAGGTGGAAAAGAAATCTTCGTTATGGATTTCCAGAACGACGGTGAATACGTTGGAGGATGTATCGCCGGAGGACGTAACTACTGCCATATCAACCCGAAGGGTGATGTAGAGCCATGTGTATTTATTCACTACTCTGGAGCAAACATCCGCGAGAAATCCCTGCTTGAGTGTCTGAAGCAGCCGTTGTTTATGGCTTACCGTGATAACCAGCCATTCAACGAAAACATGCTTCGTCCATGTCCGATGCTTGAGAATCCGGAGATTTTACAGAAGATGGTTCATGAGACTGGAGCTCATTCTACAGATGTAGAACAGGAGGAGCCGGTTGAGCACCTGTGTGGAAAGTGCGTAGATTACGCAAAGGATTGGCAAGAAACAGCAGATAAACTCTGGGCTGCACATCCATATAAGCAGAAGGGATACACAAACTTTAAAAAGAAATAATTCGATTACTGTTCGCAGGGTAACCTGTGAACAGTAACATAATTCACACAAAATTAAGATTTCAGACAGGATTCCCGGTTTACATGCCGGGAATTTTGTTGTATTGTAATGGCATGAAACCAAAATTTAAAATCAAACTTCAATACGATAAAAAAAATAACATCTGGGCGGCGATTGCAATTATATTGGCAGTCGTAATGTATGTGACCATTGATTTTTCCATTGTTGCATTGATCGCATATGGATTTTTGTACTATCTGGTAAAAAGTCTGCATCTGGAACTGGATGACCGGTGTCCGTGGCTCTGGACACTGATTCTGTTTATCGGAGGTTCCTGTCTCACCACTTTTTCGATACAGTATATGCTGCTTGATCCTGAAAACTTTACGAGGACAACGTACGAGAAGCTCTTTTTAAATGTGCTTTGCTGTCTGATTGTCTATTTTGTTGTGCAGATTTTTACGAACAACAGTGGGCTGACCTGCATCATTGCCCATGTGTCGCTGCTTTCGTTTGGATTTGTAGACTATTTTGTATATCTGTTCCGCGGAAATGAATTTACGTTTTCCGATATCAGATCCATTGGAACCGGTCTGAGTGTGGCGGGAAATTATAAATTGCAATTGAACGATCGTGGAGTATATGTGATCTTTCTGGCAGCATTGTTTATTGCTTTTGTCCGCAAATGGCATGTCCGGTTTACCGGAAAAATTCAGATGCGGGTAATTTCTGTGATGGCGATTGCCTTAAGTTGTGTGATCATTGCAGCAAATGCTTATGATGTAAACACAGAGACGTGGGAACAGAAGGGAACTTATCGCAATGGATATCTGTTGAATTACGTACTGGGGATTCGTGACAGTTTTATTTCTGCTCCGGAAGGATATTCCAAAGATAAGATCAAAGAACTGGAGAAAACCTATCAATCCGATAAAAAGGATTACAGCACAACAAATGAAAAAGCAAAAAATCCGACGATCATTGCCATTATGAATGAATCGTTTTCCGATCTGAGTGTGTTGGGGGATCTGCAGACCAACATGCCGCTCACACCGTTTATCGATTCTTTGAAAGAGAATACAACGAAGGGATATGCACTTTCGTCGGTATTTGGCGCGAAGACTCCTAATTCGGAGTGGGAATTTATGTCCGGAAATTCCATGGCATTTCTTCCGATGGGATCCGTTGTTTATCAGCAGTATATCAGTGATACTCCGACAACGATTGTGTCAAATCTGAAAGATGACGGGTATACGTGCATTGCCATGCATCCATATTATGAAACCGGATGGAGCCGGAATCTGGTGTATCCGCATATCGGGTTTGACGAAATGCACTTTATTGATTATTTTGACCAGACAAAGATCCTGCGGGAATATATTACCGACCAGGAACTGTATGATAAGATTATCAAGCGTTATGAAAACCGTAAAAATAATGAAAAACTGTTCTTTATGGGAATTACCATGCAGAACCACGGTGGTTATACGGAAACCTATGACAATTTTCCAGAGAATTATTATAAAGTTGGACGTTCTTATACGGATGCCAACCAGTATTTGTCCCTGGTACACGAGAGTGATGAGGCAGTAAAAAACCTGATCAGTTATTTTTCAAAGATAGATGATCCGGTAGAAATCATTTTCTTTGGAGATCATCAGCCAAGCTTAAACAGTAATTTTTATCCGATTCTGAATGGAAAAGGACTCACAGGGCTGACGGAAGATGAGCTGGAAAAACTGTACACAGTTCCGTTTTTTATCTGGACCAATTATGATACACCGGAAGAAACGGTAGACATTACCAGTCTTGATTATCTGTCTACCATGGCACTGGAACGGGCTGGAATTGAGCTTCCGGCATACAATAAGTTTCTGGCAGATATGCAGGAGGTTGTTCCAGCCATCAATTCCAGAGGTTATTATTCCAAAAGTAAAGGCTGCTACCTGCATATCGATGAGGCCGAGGGAGAAGAAAAAGAATGGATTGAAAAGTATCATATGCTGCAATATAATTCGATGTTTGACAAAAAGAACCGCAGCAGCTTTTTCTTCCCATATAATCTAAAAAGCAAGTAGAACAATCAGGCAAGGGGAATCAAGATGAAACTGAGTGAGTTATTAGCGTATGACAATATTGTAATACAGTGCCATGACAATCCGGATGCAGATACCATTGCATGTGGATTTGGGGTCTATCTGTATTTGAAATCCAAAGGAAAAGAACCACGTCTGATTTACGGAGGGCAGAATGTGATCCGGAAAACGAATCTGGTGATGCTGATCCGGGATCTGAAAATACCAATCGAGCATGTGGATTATCTGCACAAACCAGAGTTATTGGTGATGGTGGACTGCCAGTACCATTCCGGAAATTCTGCAGTGTTTGAAGCAGAACATATTGCTGTAATTGACCATCACCGGATCTGCACGGAATTACCAGAGCTTTCCGAGGTGCGTTCTAATCTGGGCGCGTGCTCGACACTGGTCTGGAATATGCTCAAAATAGAAGGATTTGATGTACGAGGTAATCGTGAGTTGTCAACAGCACTGTATTATGGATTATATACGGATACCGGAAGTTTGACGGAAATTGTACATCCGCTAGACCGGGATCTGCGTGACGAGGCAAACTTTGACCCGGCAATCATGAGGAAACTCCGCAATGCCAATCTTTCGCTGGAAGAACTGGAAGTTGCTGGAGCAGCACTTCTTCATACGGATTATGTAGAAGAATTTCGTGCCGCGATTGTAAAAGTGGGGCAGTGTGATCCGAATATTCTTGGACTGATTTCCGATCTGGTACTGGAAGTGGATGCGATTGATATCTGTGTGGCATTTAATCTGCAACCAGAAGGTGTGAAGTTTTCAGTGAGAAGCTGTGTGAAAGAAGTCAAGGCGAGTGAACTTGCGGCAGAGTTGTGCAAAGGAATTGGTTCCGGTGGAGGACATCTGGAAAAAGCGGGTGGCCTGATTCCGATGGAATTGATGACACAGGAATATTTAAAGTTTTGCAAAGAACATCATTTTGCACCACGCATGGAGTATGATGCACAGGGAAGACATGAACAGCCGGCAGCTTCGGGTATTAAATCTGTTATCGAGCAGCGTATGCGGGACTATATGGGAAATACCGATATTGTGTATGCACAGGATTGCAGAATAGAGGCAGAGGATGCAAAGACGTACTGCAGACGCTCCGTTCCGTGGGGATATGTCCGGGCAACGGATCTCTTTGCGGAGGGAACGCAGGTGACTGTGCGGACTCTGCAGGGAGATATGAAAGCTACAGTGGAAGCAGGAATTGTTTTTATCATTGGACCGAAAGGGGAATGTTTCTTTCGTAATGAAGAGGCTTTTATGGAAGAATTCCGGATTTACACGGATTGGAAGTTTGATCTGAGAAATGCAGAGTATGAACCTACCATCAAAGATGTAGAGAAAGGAATCATCGTAGAACCGATGAAATGTGCAAAGGTCTGCGTGCCAAAGGGAACTACAATTGTTCGTGCACGCAGGCTGGAGCGCAAGGTAAAACTGTTCCGGGATAAAGATGAAAACGAACAGTATACACTTGGCCGGGTTGGAGATTACATGGTTGACAGCAGTGATACGATCAACAATATCCGGATTATGCGTAAAGATCTGTTTGAAGAAATCTATCGGGATTCCGGTGAGCAGGAAGAGCAAAAAAGTGTGATCTTTGATCTGGACGGAACCTTGTTATATTCGTTGGAAGATTTAAAAAACGCTACCAACGCGGCATTGGAGTCACAGAATATGCCGACTTGTACGCTGGATCAGGTGCGCAGATATGTAGGAAACGGGGTGCGCATGCTGATGGTGCGTGCCGTGCCGGATGGGGAGAAAAACCCGAAGTTTGAAGAGACATTTGCGGAATTTAAAAAATATTACGGGGAGCATTGTCTGGATCATACAAAGCCATATCCGGATATCATGCATCTTTTGACTGAATTAAAGGCGCGCGGAGTGAAGACAGCAATTGTATCCAATAAGCTGGACTCGGCAGTAAAAGAATTGGATGAACGTTTTTTCCGGGGTTATATGACTACGGCAATCGGTGAGATGGAAGGTGTGGCAAAAAAACCGGCACCCGATATGGTACAAAAAGCCATGAAAATTTTAAAAACGGACACGAAGAAGGCCATTTATGTAGGTGATTCCGAGGTGGATATTCAGACCGCGGAAAACACGGGACTTCCATGTGTTTCGGTCATGTGGGGATTCCGCGATGCGGAGTTCCTTCGTAAAAACAGAGCACAGGTACTTATTCAAAGACCACTGGAATTGTTGTACTTAATTTAAAAGTTATGGTATCATATAACCAACATACAAGGACAGGAGAAAAAAGATGGAAGAAAGAATTTCAGGACATACAGGGTTACTTGCACTGATCGGTTCGCCGGTAGGACATTCCGGTTCCCCGGCAATGTACAATTACAGCTTTGCAAAGCTGGGGCTGGATTATGCATATGTTGCATTTGATGTAAAAGAAGATCAGGTAAAAGAAGCACTTGACGCGGTGAAACTGTTTCATATGCGTGGAATCAATGTGACGATGCCGGATAAGACCGAGGCGGCAAAGTATGTGGATGAGCTGTCTCCGGCAGCACAGATTATCGGAGCTGTAAACACAATTGTCAACGATGACGGCAGATTGACCGGATATATCACGGACGGAGAAGGCTTTGTACACAACCTCAAAGACCATGGCGTAGATATTAAAGGAAAAAAGATCACGGTCGCAGGCGGTGGCGGAGCTGCGACAGCCATTCAGGTACAATGTGCATTAGATGGAGCCAGAGAGATCACGATTTTCAATATTAAGGATGCATTTTTTGAGCGTACTCTTCAGACCGCAGAAAAGATCCGAAAAGCAGTGCCAGGAATTGTTGTCAATGTATATGACATTGCGGATACGGCAAAGATGACAGAGGAGATCACATCCAGTGACATTTTTGCAAATGCGACGATCGTTGGTATGAAACCGATGGATGACCAGAGTGTGGTAAAAGATTTATCTGCATTTCGCCCGGGATTGGTTGTATGTGATGCGGTTTATAATCCGGCAGAGACAAAACTGTTGCGGGAAGCAAAAGAAGCAGGATGTACCTGTATTGGAGGTAAGGGAATGCTTCTGTGGCAGGGAGTTGCTGCATTCCGGTTATATACAGGTATGGATATGCCGGTAGAAGAAGTGAAGGAGAAATTTTTTCATGAATAAAGAAAAGAAAAATATTTTCCTGATCGGTTTTATGGGAGCCGGTAAAAGCACGATTGCACGTGCGATAAAGCAAAAGCTGGGTTATCCGGTTGTGGAGATGGACGAGCGTATCGTAAAAGAACAGGGAATGCCGATCAGCAAAATTTTTGAAACATACGGAGAACTTTATTTCCGGGAGCTTGAGACAAAACTGATCCAGTCACTAAATCAGCAGGAGCCGACAATCGTATCCTGTGGAGGCGGTGTGGCAATGCGACAGGAAAATGTAGACTGCATGCGGGATGGGGGAAGAATCGTATTTCTTACGGCAACACCGCAGACCATATACGAACGTGTAAAAAACAGTACGGACCGTCCACTTTTAAACGGTCATATGAATGTTGCATACATTTCTGAACTGATGGAAGTACGCCGGCCAAAGTATGAGGCGGCTGCAGACATTCTCGTAGCTACGGATGGAAAAACAAAAGAAGAAATCGCAGAAGAAATTATTGGGCGACTGGAGGAATAAGCGTGAAATTTAATTGGGATAATATTGTATTTCAGATGCTGGGAAAACTTGTGGACTGCGTGTGGGTCAGCATTTTATGGGTGATCTGCTGCATTCCGGTTTTTACGATCGGGGCATCGACCACCGCGTTGTATTACACGGTACATAAATCCATCCGCGGTGACCGCGGATATACCACAAGAACCTTTTTCGGAGCGTTCAGGGACAACTTTAAGGCTGCAACACTGCCATATCTTATATGGCTGGCCGTTATGATTGTTCTGGGCTGTGATGCCTATATCACCTATCAGGTATTAAAAACCGGCAGTATGAAGGGCGCATTTTTCTATTTCTTTCTGGTTATGATTGCTGTTGCGATTATGTGGAGCGCATTTTTATTTCCATATATTGCAAGATTTGAAAATACCGTAAAACAGACGTTGAAAAATGCATTCCTGCTGATGGTAAGACATCTGCCATGGTCACTGTTGCTGCTGGTGATTTTGATTGCATCGGCTCTGTCGATTTATATTATACCGGTACTGCTTGTGGTAATTCCGGCAGTTGCATCGATTGTATTTGATTTTATTTTAGAGCGCCTGTTCCGCCGCTATATGAGTCCGGAGGATTTAGAGCGTGAAGAGGAAAATGATATGTATGCATCATAATACATAAATAAAAACAAAAAGAGAGGGAGAAACAAATGAGTGTAACAATTTCTGAAGCAGTAAAGTATATCGGAGTAGATGATAAGACGATTGACCTGTTCGAGAGCCAGTATGTGGTTCCGCATGGCGTATCTTATAATTCTTATCTGATTTTTGATGAAAAGGTAGCTTTGATGGATACGGTAGATGCCAGGGGCATGGAGCAGTGGGAGAAGAATCTGCTGGCCGCATTAGACGGACGGAAAGTGGATTATCTGATAGTTTCCCATCTGGAGCCGGATCATGCCGGAAGTATCGGACGTTTGGTAGAGCTTTTCCCGGAAGTGACCCTGGTGGGAAATGCCAAGACATTTCAGATGCTTCCACAGTTTTTTGACGAGCTTCCGGTAGATGAGAACCATAAAATTACAGTGGCAGAAGGAGAGTCTTTGTCCCTCGGTACCCATACGCTGAATTTTTATATGGCACCGATGGTACACTGGCCGGAAGTTATGGTAACATACGAGAGCAGTGAAAAGATTTTATTCTCGGCAGACGGATTTGGAAAATTCGGTGCACTGGATTATGAAGATCCGGAAGGATGGGCCTGTGAAGCGAGAAGATATTACTTTAATATTGTAGGAAAATACGGCGCACCGGTACAGGCACTGTTAAAGAAAGCAGCAGGACTGGATATCCAGACGATCTGTCCGCTGCATGGTCCGGTATTAAATGAAAATCTTGGTTATTACATTGGATTATATGATACCTGGAGCAGCTATAAGCCGGAGGATAAGGGTGTTCTTGTAGCATATGCATCGATCCATGGAAATACTGCAAAAGCAGCACAGAAATTTGCTGAGATGCTGCGTGCCAAAGGAGTAGAGAAAGTTTCTGTCATGGATCTTTCCCGTGATGATATGGCAGAAGTTGTGGAAGATGCGTTCCGTTATGACCGTATGGTTCTTGCAGCAGCAAGTTACGATGGCGGTGTATTCCCATGTATGCAGGACTTCCTGCATCATTTACAGTCCAAGGCATTCCAGAACCGTACCGTAGGTATTATTGAGAACGGTACCTGGGGACCGACGGCCGGAAGAACGATGAAGGGAATTCTGGAAACCATGAAAAATATTACCATTGTGGAGCCGATGGTAACGATCCGTTCCGCCATGAAAGAGTCCGACCTACCAGCGATGGAAGCTCTGGCAGATGTGATTGCAAATGCATAAGCACTTCGGAAAACGGACCAAAAAGAAACATCATATTGTGCTGATCTGTTCCGCTGTGGTCATTGCGGCGTTTGTGCTTCGCATGCCGGTGGAGATGAATGTAGCAGATGCCTGTGGAATGCAGCAGAAGGTCAATGTGCTTAGCAGCAGTATGCATAACCGGCAGGCGGAGGATTACCTGAATGATGCAGGAGAGTTTTGCATTTCCCAGACAGTGCTCAGGGAAGGGAAACCGTCCGTTGTTCCGCAAGTCAGGCGAATCGGGCTTCGTTTCCTTCCGGTGAGCCATATGACACAGCAGTGGCTGCTGGTACAGAGAATTCTGACCTCGAAGCCCAAATTTCTTGTTCCACCGGCGCGTCGGCTGATCGTCGGGCGGTATATCCGCGCAAATCCCGTCTGTGTGTGACAGAATGAAACTCAGGGGATACAAAAAAATTTGGATAGAGACAGGAGAACAAGCATTATGAGAAAAACAAAGATTATTTGTACCATCGGACCTGCAAGTGAAAGCGAATCTGTACTGACACAGATGTGTAAAGCCGGCATGAATGTAGCCAGATTAAACTTTTCCCATGGAAGCCATGAGGAACATCAGAAGAAGATTGATACGATCAAAAAAGTGCGTAAGGCGTTAGGTCTTCCAATTGCGATCATGCTGGATACCAAAGGACCGGAGTACCGGATCAAAACCTTCGAAAACGGAAAGATCACGTTAAAAGATGGAGATACATTTACACTGACAACGGATGATATTGTGGGAAATCAGGAGAGAGTTTCCGTAACCTACAAGAATCTGATCGACAATCTGAAGGTGGGAGATCATGTCCTGATCAACAATGGTCTGATTATTCTGGAAGTAGAAAAGCTGAAAGCACCGGATGCCATCTGTAAGGTTCTTGTCGGAGGCGAGGTGTCGGATAAAAAGAGCATGAATTTTCCGAACAAGGTCATGGATCATGCATTTTTGAGTGAGCAGGATAAGAAAGACCTGCTGTTTGGTATCAAAAACGACGTGGATTTCGTTGCAGCATCTTTCGTCTCCGTAAAGAAAGATGTCGAGGATATGCGTAAATTCCTTGACGAGAACGGCGGCGAAGATATTGATATTATTGCAAAGATTGAGAACCGTTCGGGTGTGGAGCACATTGAAGAAATCTGTGAGATTGCCAATGGTGTCATGATTGCCCGTGGAGATCTCGGAGTCGAAATCCCGGGCATGGAAGTGCCTGCGGTTCAGAAGTATCTGATCAGTAAGTGCCGTATGCTCGGAAAACGTGTCATAACCGCGACCGAGATGCTCGAGTCCATGATTCACAATCCGCGTCCGACACGTGCAGAGCTTTCCGATGTGGCAAATGCGGTATACGATGGATCATCCGCGATCATGCTGTCCGGAGAATCGGCTGCCGGTAAATATCCGGTAGATGCCGTGCGGAACATGGCAGAGATTGCTGAGTATACAGAATCCCAGATCAAATATACCAAGCGTTTCCGCACTTCTGATTTTGAGACAAGAAGCATTCAGGATGCTATTTCGCATGCAACCTGTGCGATGGCAGTTGATGTCCAGGCAAAATGTATTGTCGCAAGTACACTCAGCGGAACTACCGCACGTATGGTCAGCCGTTTCCGTTGTCCGGTAGATATCATCGGAATGACGACTTCCGAGAAAGTATGGCGGAAATTGAACTTAAGCTGGGGGGTTACTCCGGTTCTCTGCGAGGAATTCAGTTCGATGGAAGTTATGTTCTACCATGCAATGAAAAAGGCAAAAGAAGTATTTTCATTACAGAGCGGAGATGCTGTTGTTCTGACCGGTGGTCTGATCAATGGCAAAGTAGGAAATACGAATGTGATTAAGGTAGAAACCGTAAAATAAAATAGAACATAAGCGAATGCTGTGTAGTTGGAAAGCGCATGTGACATCTCTGTTGCATGCGCTTTTCGTGTGTTTTTGTGAAAATTTACTACCTTTACGAGGAAAATAGTTTATGCTATAGTATATTTGTACAGAAATAATCAGACAATATTTACAGTTTACCAGGGAAAGGCAGGCCTATGGTAGAAAAAAACGATCAGAAGAAGTGCAGGGATATATCAATAGAGATTCAGGAGACTCTGGCAAAATGGGGAAAGTATTTTTTTTACTATTATCCCAAAGAACGCAGAATCAGACCATCGGAGTTTGCAGCCCGTCACAAGGGAATCGTGGAGAATGTTGCGGATCTGGAGCATAGTATCCTCATGGACAGAATTATGGAAAAAGAAAAACTGTTAAAACTGTTTCAGAATATTGACCATGGCGCAAAGACGGTAAGTGCAAAGATTCAGTCTTCGGGAAAAGACATGGTATATCAGATCTCTATGGGTAGGATTCAGGGCGGTTCACAGAAACAACCGGAATATGTATTGGGTCTGATCGAACAGATCAGGGCAGACACACGCCAGAATGAGATTATTCAGGCACTGGGAAGCAATTTTAACAGTGTATATTATGTAGATGTGGATCATGATAAGGTATATGCATATAAGGTGAACTCCGCAGTGCGCTCTGTGCTCAATGATACGCTTAAGGAAATTCCGGGATATGAAGCTATCATGGCAGAATATGTGGGGAAGGTTGTCCTTACCGAAGATCGTGAGACAATGCTGTATGAGACCTCCATTGAAAATCTCCGTAAGCAGCTGAGCCTGAAAAAAGCATATCAGTATGATTACCGGATTGTGCGGGATGGGAAAGTAAAATACTGCCGTGCAAAATTTGTAAATACATCGGATGGAGGACAGCTGCACCGGATGGTAGCAGGATTTTCCGATATCAGTTCCGAAAAACAGAGGGAACTTGAGCGCATGGCATATGTGGACAGTGTAACCGGTGGAAATAATTACGAAAGTTTTAAGAAGAAAATCCGGGATTTCCGGCAACCGGGATATCTGGTGTCCATGGACATCCACTCCTTTAAAATTATCAATTCGATCTGTGGAATTATCAAAGGGGATGAAACACTCAAAGGAATCTGGAAGTGTATTCAGGGGATACTGGAAAAAGATGATCTGGCAGGACATATCAATGCAGACCGTTTTGTGATTTACAGTAGTGGAAAGGATCAGGAAAAGACGATCCGGCAGTTACAGCAGCTGGAGACCATACTGGCAGAATTGTCGGAAAGACTGAAGGTTCCGAAGCTGATCCCTTATTTTGGAGTGACGAAGTGGAAACCGGATTCCAAAGTGGAAGAGGTATACAGCGAAGCAAATTTTGCCAAGAATCAGATCAAGGATCGCAAAGATATCAGCTATCAGTTTTACAGCCATGAAGATACGATCCGCATGCTTGAAGATAAAGCCATGGAGGATGAATTTAAACATTCTCTGGAAAATAACTGTTTTGAGGTGTGGTATCAGCCGAAATATGATCCGGAAACAGAGCGGATGGTAGGGGCAGAAGGTCTGATCCGCTGGAGAGATGAAAAGGGAAATGTTATTCCACCCGGCAAATTCATTCCGTTGTTTGAGAGAGACGGACTGATAAAAGTTCTGGATGAGTATGTTTTCCGAAAAGTATGTATGCAGCAGTTAGAATGGCAGAAACAGGGAAAGGAGATTATTCCGGTATCCATCAATCTGTCCAGGGCGAGTCTGTATTTTGACAGTGTGGTCAGCCGGTATCAGCAGATCGCTGATGAAATCGGAGTAAAAACCCATCTGGTTCCGATTGAGATTACAGAGAGCGCAGCAATTGACAATGACAATATCAAGGGGCTGGCAGATAAGTTCCATGACAATGGTTTTCCATTGCTTGTAGATGATTTTGGATCGGGGTATTCTTCCCTTGCAACACTGAACATGAAATGTTTCGATACGTTAAAAATTGACAAAAGTCTGATTGATTACATCGGGGATTTCAGTGGGGAACGATTGCTGGAACATACGATTTTACTTGCAAAGGAACTTGGATTGTGCGTTACGGCAGAAGGTGTTGAGAGAGAAGAACAGGTGGATTTCCTCAAACAGATGAAGTGTGACAGTATTCAGGGATATTACTATTCGAGACCGCTTCCAAAAGAAGAGTTTGAAAAACTTTTGCTGACAGCTTAAATGATAAGAAAACAGGGAAAACTTTTATGGAATCATAGAAGTTTTCCCTGTTTTATTTATTGACCGAGAAGGGAATCTACATAATTGCGTATTGCATAATTGTCTTCCGGCATCTGACATCCCACAATATATACACCTTCATCATCCGAGCACCGGATAACATGTCCTTCCAGATGGGACTGATCCGAAAGGGCAAAATTTTGGATATCGATAGCAACATCTGCATGTTTGTGATCCATGAAAAACGGATCCCGGATCAGAAATGCAAATCCATTGGCACTGATATTGTCAAGCTGACCGGAGAACGTTGTGTCGGAATCTTTCAGCGTGATGGTACATGGATTGGACACATCTGCCCGTGGGTATTTCCGGCGGTTTTTAATCTCCGGACGTGCGGAAAGCTGCAATGCATAGACGTGGGAACCGGACGCCGTGTCAGCTTGTATCTGCGCCTGATCCCAACAGTAGAGAACATTGTCAACCGTGACCTGAACCTTACATGTTTCGGATCCGTTTAACTGTGGATCGTCAGACAAAATCAGGGAAATACTATTTTCCGCAACAGATCTGACTTCTCCGTGATACTCCATGCGTTCCAGATGTTTTGGAAGAATAACTTTTGCTTTCATACCGGCATGAATATCATCCAGACCCATGAAACCACCGATGCCCAGTTCACACATCAGCTCCTGAATTACATTTTCTATGTTATTGATGTTGGAAGCACTTTCCTCATATTTGCTGAGCATGCGTTTGCTTGTTTCATCGGAATCACTGATGCATGTGGTCATGGTTTCCACGATGGAAGATACCTGTTCCATATTTTCCACCAGCTGACGATTGGAAGATTCCACTTCTTTCATGGCAGAATCAATTGTCTGGATGTGTTCACCCAGAAGAGAAGAATCCTGTGTAATTTTATTTACATTTTCACCGGTCTGGGTTACTTTTTCCAGAGTGGCCTGAATAAGTTTTAAGGTTTCTTCAATGGAAGAAGTCATTTTTCCTGAAATTTCATCCAGCCGCGAGAGTGCTTCGCTGATCTGTCCGGAAGAATCTTTGGTTTCGGTACTCAGCTTGCGGATCTGTTCTGCAACGACGGAGAATCCTTTTCCGGCTTCCCCTGCGCGGGCAGCTTCAATGGAAGCATTAAGTGCCAGCAGATTGGTCTGGCTGGAAATACTGTCAATGGTTCCGGTTTCCTGTTTTACGGTTTCAAATTCTGCCTTGAAAGCGTCCAGAATATGTTCTACCTCATTGGACAGATCTGCCATCGTTCCAGCAGTCTGTACCAGACTCTCCAGATCAACGGAACTTGTCTTTGCGTGTTTGCCGGATTCCGCAGTCAGGGATACCATATCATTGATCATGGAAGCAACATTCTGTACCTGGGAATTGATATCTCCCGTCATTTCCTGTGAGGAGGCTGTCCGGGACTGCAGCTGATCGTTATTGTCGGTCAGTTTGTTCATTCCGTCTACGACGATGTCTGAACCATGTTTGTTTTCCGTGGCAAGTTCGCGGACAACGGTGATTCCGTCCATGATGGTATTGCTGGCGGTTTTAACCTGTTCAACGGTTGTAATAACCCGTTTTAAATCTGCTTTGATACTGTCTGTCAGGGCACCGTCGGATTCGATGAGGTGGCGGATAGACATGATATAGCCGATATAACAGAGCAGGAGACAGGCAACCTGCAGCTGATAATTTTTCTGGTCCGTTGCAGTATTCTGACCGAGAACGACCAGATGATAAAAGACACTGACAATGACACTGGCGATATTGGCGATTGCACATCCCACCATAAATTTCTGGTCTTTGTAAAGAACCAGAAGACTGACAACCGGAAGAATATAGGTAAAGGCAATCGGTGAATCGGTGGTGCAGATCAGGAACGTGTAAAAAATACCGTAACCGATGACAAGTGCATACCGATAGCGGTCATCGGCCTTTCCCCTGATGCGCAAAAGAAGATCACCGGCAAAAAAAGGAACCCAGCACAGTATTAAAAAAATGATGTAATTTGTGGAAGGATACCCACCCTGGGATACATCTGAGCCGTAGTTTGCACTAAGAAGAAGGGCAAATACAAGCCAGATGCGTCTGGCTTTGATATTGGCCTTGGCCTTAAATTCATTTTCATTATAATCCATAATACGTTTCTCCTATGTGAATGCTAATTCTATTGTATGACGGGATGAACGTTTTTTCAAGTAAAATGCTTTGTTTTTGGTGCATAATTTTTCCGGGATTCCGGCATACTACCCATACAACATGAATATGGAAAGTAATCTGGAAAACAGGAGGAAATTTATCATATGAAAGCAACTGGAATTGTGCGCAGAATCGATGATCTGGGAAGAATTGTGGTTCCGAAAGAAATTCGCAGGACACTGCGCATCCGGGAGGGGGATCCCCTAGAGATTTTTACAAGCCGGGAGGGCGAAATTATGCTCAAAAAATACTCACCGGTTGGGGAACTGGGCGAGTTTGCACGAAGTTATGCACAGGCACTGGCACAGACCACAGAGGCTCTGGTCTGCATTACGGATCGGGAATATGTGATCGCAGCAGCGGGAACCGGGAAAAAGGAAGTTGAGGGGGAACAGCTGAGCGAAGAAATGGAAGAAATGATTGAAAAGCGCAGCACAGTTGTGAAAACAGGAGAAGAACAGGCCTGCTCCATTACAAAAAAAACAATGTCAACCCTTCCGAAGGGAATTGTGCTTTCAAGTATTCTGTGCAATGGAGACTGTCAGGGTGCTGTGATTCTGGCAGATAACAGCGGACAAAAGGAAACACTTGGACTGTTGAAAGCATTGTCTGCCACAGCTGCAAATTTTCTGGGGAAAAATATGGAACAGTGAAAATAATAAAATCTTAATAAAAAGATAATTTGCATATACTGTCCAAAAGAGATAAAATGTATGATGTATGTTTCCAAAATAAATATGGAGGAGAGTATATGTCAACCAAGAAGAAAAAGAAAAGAAAGAAAAAGCAGCATCGCTTTTTCTGGTTTGTCATAAAGCTGCAGATCGTGCTGATGCTTGTTGTGCTGGCAGGTTTTGGATACTACTATTTTGGCGGATATGCGGATCAGATACAGCAGATGCGCCGTGAGGCAGTGCAGGAAGTATCTGCTTCCGACGATTCTACGTTTATCCCTTCACAGACCTGCTCCGTTTTTGATAAAGACGGAAAACTGATCTCTGAACGAAGGGGAGACAAGAATGCGCAGTATGTCAAATACGAGGATATTCCAAAGAATTTTGTCGCAGCGATTATCAGTATTGAGGACAAGAAGTTTTACCAGCATAACGGTGTGGATCTGAAAGGACTTGTGCGCGCGGTCAAAGCCACAGTCATGTCGAAACTGAAAAAATCGCAGGGTGGTACGCAGGGTGGAAGTACGATTACCATGCAGCTTGCCAAGCTGATTTATATGCAGCCGAAACAGACGTGGCAGTACAAGGTGAAGCAGATGTTTCTTGCGTGGGAACTCGAAAAACGTTACAGTAAGGATAAAATTATGGAATTTTATCTGAATAACGTGTATTTTGCAAACGGCTATTACGGAATTGACGCTGCCTGTCATGGATATTTTAACTGTGAACTGAAAGATCTTGATGTATCGCAGACCGCGTATCTGTGTGCGATCCCGAACCGCCCGTCCAATTATGATCCGGTGACACACCCGGACAATACCATTACCCGGCGGAATCTGATCTTAAAGAATATGCGGGATGACGGGAAAATCTCCCAGGAAGAGTATTATGAGGCAACCAAAGAAGAGATTGCGCTGAACCGGCCGAAAAAGAGTGACACGGAGAAAATTAACAGTTCGATTGACACTTACACGTATGACTGCGCAACCCGTGCACTGATGGAACAGGAAGGTTTCCAGTTTAAATATTATTTTGATTCGGATAAGGAAAAGAAGTCTTATGGGGAAGCATATGACGAACTTTACAGTGCGTGTCAGAAGAAACTGTTTTCCGGAGGATACAAAATCTATACGACGATTGATATGGAAAAACAAAAGGAACTGCAGTCTGCCATTGATGATACCCTGAAAGGATTTAAAGACAAATCCAAAGACGGAACTTACAAGATGCAGGCGGCAGCAGTATCAATTGATAACAACAGCGGATATGTTGTGGCAATCGTGGGCGGCCGTAAGCAGGATTCGGATAATTATACGTTAAACCGTGCATACCAGAGTTACCGTCAGCCGGGAAGTTCGATTAAGCCATTGCTGGTATATACTCCGCAGCTGGAGCGCGGGTATACTCCGGATACCGTTGTGGATGACCATAAACTAAAAGACGGACCATCCAATGCAAACAATACATATGCCGGAAAGATTCCGCTCAGATATGCAGTTGCACATTCCATTAATACGATTGCCTGGCAGCTGTATGATGAACTGACACCAAAAACAGGTCTGCAGTATTTAAAAAATATGAATTTTGCACAGATTAAGGACGGAGATTATACCCTTGCCACATCTCTTGGTGGATTTACCAAAGGTGTTTCTCCGCTTGAGATGGCATCCGGGTATGCAGCGGTTGAAAATGACGGACTTTACCGGGAACCGACCTGTGTAAAATCAATTGTGGATTCTGATGAAAATGTAGTCTATACGTCCAGCCTGACGGAAAAAACAGTTTATAAGCAGGATGCGGCGCGGATGATGACGGATATCATGACATCCGTTATGGACAGTGGAACCGGACGTTCTGCAAAGCTTGCCGATATGCCGTGTGCCGGAAAGACGGGTACAACAAACGATCACAAAGATGGATGGTTCTGCGGATTTACCAGATATTATACAACCGCAGTCTGGGTGGGATGTGATTATCCAAAAGCCATTTCCAATCTGAGTGGAAGCACATATCCGGCACAGATCTGGAAAGCATATATGTCTGCGGCCCACGAGGGATTATCTTCGCTTGATTTCCTTCCTTATGCCCAGCTTTCGGATGATTTTAAAAATCAGCAGAAGAAGGAAGAGGAAGAACACGACAAGATGCGCGAAGAAAACCAGACGGAGGAAAACCAGACGGATGACCAGCAGACTTCCGAGAGCCAGCAGAAAGATAATACAACGGACGGAAGCTCCGAAAATGATAACCAGCCGGACAATAACGACAGCAATGCCGGTGATCAGAATAACAATTCCAAACCGGAACATAGTGGGGACAACGATTCTGGAGAAAGCGGAGGAAACACTGATACACCGGAAAATGGAGAAAATACCAATAAACCGGACAATAGCGGAACCACGGATAATGGCGGTGATACCGGAGAGAGTGGAGATACCGGTGGTGGAAACGTACAATAAACATATATAAAACAGTGCAACCGGTGTATTTATGGATACATCGGTTGATTTTTTTTATCGATACTAGGCAGAAATTCCGGAATATGGTAGAATACAGATACATGGGGTAGAAGAAAAATACATATCACATAGATCAAGGAGGAATCAGGAATTGAAGAAATATGGATTTGGCGTAGACGTGGGAGGAACCACCGTAAAAATGGGATTTTTTGAGACAAGCGGAGGGCTTCTTGACAAATGGGAAATCAAGACCGATACCAGCGATAACGGAAAGGCAGTACTGCCGGATATTGCACAGGCGATTGATAACAAACTGGCGCAGGAAGGCATCAGTAAGAGTGATGTAGAGGGCGTGGGAATCGGTGTTCCGGGTCCTGTGCGGAGTGATGGCGTTGTTAACGGATGTGTCAATCTCGGCTGGGGAGTGATCAATGTTGCGGAGGAACTCGGTGCACAGACAGGTCTGAAAGTAAAAGTTGGAAATGATGCGAATGTTGCAGGTCTTGGCGAAATGTGGCAGGGCGGTGGAAAAGGAAGTAAAGATGTCATTATGGTGACTCTTGGTACCGGTGTCGGCGGTGGAATCATTGTAGACGGTCATGTGGTTGCCGGATATAACGGTGCAGGCGGAGAAATCGGACATATTACCGTAAACCATGATGAGATCGAGCCTTGTAACTGTGGGCAGTATGGCTGTCTGGAACAGTATACTTCTGCGACCGGTATTGTACGCATGGCAAAACGTAAACTTGCCAAAACACAGGATGCGACGAAGCTTCGTGATTATAAAGATATTACTGCAAAAGACATTTTTGATGTGGCAAAAGAAGGCGATGAAGTAGCTCTTGGACTGGTAGATGAAGTGGGAGAAATTTTAGGGTCAACCCTTTCGAATATTGCCTGCGTGACCAATCCGGAAGTTATCGTGATCGGTGGTGGTGTGTCCAAAGCCGGACAGATTTTAATCGATACGATCCAGAAGCACTTTAAGGAAAGCTGCTTCCATGCATGTCGTGATACCCGCTTTGAACTGGCACAGCTTGGCAATGATGCCGGAATATACGGGGCAATGCAACTCATTATCGGATAAGTTCAAAAAACAGAACCATATGCACAGCAGACATTTTCGTGTAGGAAGAAAGTGTTTGCTGTGCTTTTTTGTACTCTTTTATCATTACCCTGTTGAAAAAATATCTTGACAATCAAACTATCTTTGCATATACTTTGACTAAGAAACTGTTTGATAATCAAACTATTTCACAATCAAACAAAATTGAAGACAGTAAAAGGAGAACCCATTATGTTAGAAAAGTTAAAAGAAATCATTGCAGACCAGTTAAACGTAGACGCAGATTCTATCACCGCAGAGTCCCGCTTCAAAGAGGATCTTGAGGCAGATTCCTTAGATCTGTTTGAGCTGGTTATGGCTTTGGAAGAAGAGTACGGTGTAGAGATTCCTTCTGAGGATTTAGAGAAGATCCTTACCGTTCAGGATGTCATTGATTATATGAAAAATAAGGGTGTTGAGGCATAAGCTATGAAAACAAGAGTGACAGAGCTTCTGGGAATCGAATATCCGATCATTCAGGGCGGTATGGCATGGGTCGCAACACATGAACTGGCCAGTGCGGTATCCAATGCCGGCGGACTTGGCATCATCGGAGCAGGTGGAGCACCGGCTTCCTGGGTGCGTGAGCAGATTCAGGCAGCAAAAAAAGAAACCGACAAGCCGTTTGGAGTAAATCTCATGCTGATGAATCCGGAAGCGGATGAGATTGCAAAAGTAATTGTGGAGGAAGGCGTTAAGGTAGTAACAACCGGCGCCGGCAATCCGGCCAAATATATGAGCATGTGGAAAGAAGCCAAAATCAAAGTGATCCCGGTTGTGGCAAGCGTGGCATTGGCAAAGCTGATGGAGCGTGGCGGTGCGGATGCACTGGTCGCTGAGGGAATGGAGTCCGGTGGACACATCGGTGCCCAGACGACGATGACACTCGTACCACAGGTAGTAGATGCGGTATCCATTCCGGTCATTGCAGCCGGTGGAATTGCAGATGGACGTGGATTTGCGGCAGCTATGATGCTTGGCGCAGAGGCAGTACAGATGGGAACCCGTTTTGTTGTTGCAAAAGAATCCACGGTTCATGAAAATTACAAGCAGCGCGTGGTCAAAGCAAAAGATATTGACAGTGAAGTGACCGGCATGTCCACAGGCCATCCGATTCGCGTTATTCGTAACAAAATGACCCGCGAGTACTTAAAGAAAGAAAAAGAAGGTGCACCGTTCGAAGAACTTGAGCAGATGACACTCGGAGCACTGCGCAAAGCAGTTGTGGAGGGCGATGTCATGTACGGCAGCGTTATGGCAGGCCAGTCTGCGGGTCTGGTAAAAAAAGAAGAGACCTGTGCGGAAATTATCCGGGATGTTATGAGTGGTGCCGAAAAGTTATTGGGACAGAAATAGGAGAAGACAGTGAAGAGAGTATTTATGTTCCCTGGACAGGGATCTCAGTATATTGGTATGGGAAAAGAGTTTTACGACGCCATGCCGGAAGCAAAAGCGGTCTATGATCTGGCAAATGAAGTGACAGGTCTGGATGTGGCAGCTCTTTGCTTTGAAGAAAATGATAAGCTGAACATTACAGAGTACACACAGATCTGTATGCTCACAACCGAGGCGGCTATTTATACAGCATTAAAAGCAGCGGGAATTGGCTGCGACGTTACGGCGGGCTTAAGCCTTGGTGAATATGGTGCGCTGATTGCATCTGGAGCGATGACGATGAGGGATGCATTTGCGGTTGTCCGCAAGCGCGGTATTTATATGGAACAGGCATATCCGGTAGGCGGCGGTATGTCTGCAATTCTTGGACTGGATGCGGAAAAGATCGCAGCAATCTGTGAGGAAACCGCTGCAAAAACAAACAAAGTTGTTTCCATTGCAAATTACAACTGTCCGGGACAGATCGTTATCACCGGAGCAGCAGATGCTGTAGGTGAGGCAGGAGATGCCTGCAAGGAAGCCGGAGCAAAGCGCGTGGTTCCGCTTAAAGTCAGTGGTCCGTTCCATTCTGCACTTTTAGCAGAAGCAGGAAAGAAACTTAAAGAGGCACTGGAAGATGTAACGATTCAGCCGATCACCATTCCGTATCTGACCAATGTGACTGCAGATTATGTCAAAGATCCGGCAGACGTCAAGGATTATCTGGTACGTCAGGTTTCTTCTTCCGTGCGCTGGCAGCAGACAATTGAGCGCCTGATTGCAGACGGAGCAGAGGAATTTGTGGAGATCGGACCGGGACGCAGCCTTTCCGGATTCATGAGAAAGATCAATCGCGAGGTTACCACATGCAACATCGACAAAATGGAGGATTTCAATAAATATGTTAACCGGTAAAAATGCACTTGTTACAGGTGCTTCCAGGGGAATCGGAAGAGCCATTGCGCTGGAGCTGGCAAAACGCGGAGCATTTGTTGTGGTGAACTACAATGGTTCCGAAGATGTTGCAAATGAAACAGTTGCAGCGATCAAAGCAGCTGGAGGAGATGCCGTGAGTGTTCGCTGCAATGTCTCTGATTTTACAGCATGTCAGGAGATGATTGAATCCCTTATCAAAGAATATAAGCATATGGATATTCTGGTGAACAATGCCGGAATTACAAGGGATGATCTGCTGATGCGCATGAAGGAAAGCGATTTTGATGCTGTGATCAATACCAACCTGAAGGGAACTTTCAATACCATCCGTCATCTGTCACGCTATCTGTTAAAACAGCGTGCCGGAAAAATTATCAATATTTCTTCGGTATCCGGAATCCTTGGAAATGCGGGACAGTCAAACTATGCAGCCAGCAAGGCGGGCGTGATCGGTCTGACAAAATCTGTTGCAAGGGAGCTTGCATCCAGAGGAATCTGCGTCAATGCGGTTGCTCCCGGATTTGTAGAGACAGAGATGACCGCAGTATTGCCGGAAAAGACCCAGGAAGAATTAAAAAAGCAGATCCCGCTTGGCAGAGCCGGACAGGTACAGGATATTGCGAATGCAGTCGCATTTCTTGCATCACCGGAGTCGGATTATATTACCGGACAGATACTTTCCGTAGACGGTGGTATGGCCATTTAAGGAACCTGATAGAAAGAAAGGAAAAGGAAAATGAGAAGAGTCGTTGTGACGGGAATGGGAGCAATCACGCCGATCGGCCTGAATGTGGAAGAATTCTGGAAAGGAATCCATGCCGGACAGATTGGATTTGGTCCTATCACGAAGTTTGATGCAAGTGAATATAAAGCACATCTTGCGGCAGAAGTCAAAGGTTTTGTCGGAAAAGAGCATATGGATTTTAAGGCAGCAAAGCGTATGGAACTGTTTGCACAGTACGCAGTAGCAGCAGCCAAAGAAGCCGTTGCGGATGCAGGGCTTGATATGGAAAAAGAGGACGCTTACCGTTGCGGTACAGCCGTTGGATGCGGTGTTGGAAGTCTTCAGGCAATCGAGCGCGAGTATACAAAGATTGTGGAAAAAGGACCGGGCAGAGTCAATCCGATTTTCGTTCCATTGATGATCTCAAACATGGCAGCAGGAAATGTCTCCATCCAGTTGGGATTGCAGGGAAAATGTACCAATGATGTAACTGCCTGTGCGACCGGTACGAATAATATTGGTGATGCGTTCCGCAGCATTCAGTACGGAGAGGCAGATGTCATGGTAGCCGGAGGAACCGAGGCAGCCGTATGTCCATGTGCGATTGCCGGATTCGGTGCACTGACGGCGCTTTCTCCATCCGATGATCCGGAAAAATGTTCCCTTCCTTTCGATAAAAACCGCAGTGGTTTTGTATTGGGTGAAGGCGCCGGCATTGTTGTCCTTGAGGAACTTGAGCATGCAAAAGCAAGAGGCGCAAAAATCTATGCAGAAGTTGTGGGATATGGATGTTCCGCAGATGCTTACCATATTACTTCCCCACTCGAAGACGGTGCAGGCGCAGCCCGCGCTATGCAGAATGCCATCGAGGATGCAGGGGTAGACAAAAACGAGATCACGTACATCAATGCGCATGGTACTGCAACGCATCACAACGATCTTTTTGAGACCCGTGCCATTAAGTTACTGTTTGGGGATCATGCAAAGGACATTAAGATCAATTCTACAAAGTCCATGATCGGTCATCTTCTTGGTGCCGCAGGTGCGGTTGAATTTATCACCTGTGTCAAAGAGCTGGAAGAAGGATACATTCACCGTACAGTTGGTTATGAGACACCGGATGACGAGATGGATCTGAACTACTGTAAAGAAGAATACCACGAGTCATTTACCTATGCACTGTCAAACTCTCTTGGATTTGGCGGACATAACGCAAGTCTTCTGGTTCGCAAATACGAGGAGTAGAAGCTATGAGTATGACAACACAGGAAATTATGGAAATTCTGCCACACAGACATCCGTTTCTGCTGATTGATACGGTGGAAGAAGTGGAGCCGGGCGTGCGCGCGGTAGCAAAGAAAAATGTAACTTTCAATGAACCGTTTTTTGCCGGTCATTTTCCGGGAAATCCGGTTATGCCGGGTGTGCTGATCGTGGAAGCACTGGCACAGACCGGTGCGGTTGCGATTCTTTCGCAGCCGGAATGGAAAGGAAAGACGGCATATTTTGCAGGAATCAATAAAGCAAAATTCAAGCAGAAAGTTGTTCCGGGGGATACTCTGGTGCTTGAAACCGAAATTATCAAGGTGAAGGGACCGATCGGTGTGGGGCAGGCAACAGCAAAAGTAAATGGAAAACTGGCATGTTCCGCAGAACTGACATTTGCAATCGGATAGGGGAAAGGCAATGTTTTTTAATAAAAAATATATCAAAGTAAATCACAACGAAGAACCAGAAAAAACACAGGCAGAAGAGCCAAAGCAGGAAGAGGCAAAGGAAGCAGCACCTGTTGTAGAGACCGTTACCTGTAAAATCTGCAAAAAAGAACTGGATAAACAGCGTGTCATCAAAAATAAATATGTCTGCTACGAGTGCGGATATTATTTCCGTGTCCGCACCAAAAACCGTATTCGTATGGTGGCGGATGCAGGAACTTTTGAAACCTGGGATAATGATCTTAAGACCGGAAATCCGCTGAATTTCCCGGAATACGAAGAAAAAGTTGCTGCAACACAGGAAAAAACCGGGTTAAACGAAGGCGTAACCATGGGAAGTTGTACAATCAACGGAGAGAAGACAGTTCTCGGTGTGATTGATGCCCGTTTCATGATGGGAAGTATGGGACACGTAGTCGGTGAGCGAATTACACGTGCAATGGAAAAGGCAACGGAACAGAAACTTCCGGTGATCTTATTCTGCTGTTCCGGTGGTGCGCGCATGCAGGAGGGCATTATTTCCTTGATGCAGATGGCAAAAACTTCTGCAGCTGTAAAACGTCATTCGGACGCAGGGCTTCTTTATATTCCGGTTCTGACAGATCCGACAACCGGTGGAGTGACCGCAAGTTTTGCGATGCTTGGAGATATCATCCTTGCAGAGCCGGGGGCATTGATCGGGTTTGCCGGTCCGCGTGTGATCGAGCAGACTATCGGAGAAAAACTTCCGGACGGTTTCCAGCGGGCAGAGTTCCAGTTAAAGCACGGATTTGTAGATGCGATTGTAGAGCGTGAAGAATTAAAAGATACACTTGGTAAAATTCTTCGTCTGCATCGTCCGACCGAAGGATATGCGAACTTTGATCCGGCACACGATGATGACCGTTATGAGCCGACGGAACTGATGCGTGAGAGAAATACGTTCTCCAAGCCATTGGAGCCATGGGATAAAGTCATGGCAGCGCGTCAGATGAAGCGTTTGGCTTCTGTCGATTATATGGGACAGATTTTTGACGAATTCATGGAACTGCACGGAGACCGTTATTTCCGTGATGATCCGGCAATTGTCGGTGGTATTGCGTATCTGGATGGACAGCCGGTAACCGTGATCGGGGTGCATAAGGGAAAAGATTTAAAGGACTGCAAGGAACGCAACTTTGGTATGCCTTCACCGGAAGGATACCGTAAGGCAATCCGTCTGATGAAGCAGGCAGAAAAATTCAATCGCCCGATCATTACGTTTGTAAATACATCCGGAGCATATCCGGGAAAAGAAGCTGAGGAGAACGGACAGGGAGAGGCTATTGCAAGAAATCTTTATGAAATGTCCGGTATTCAGGTGCCAATCCTTTGCCTGATGATTGGCGAAGGCGGCAGTGGCGGAGCTCTTGCCCTTGCGGTTGGTAATGAAGTATGGATGATGGAAAATGCCACCTATTCGATTCTTTCTCCGGAAGGATTTGCTTCCATTCTCTGGAAGGATGGAAAACGTGCAAAAGAAGCGGCAACTGTCATGAAGATTACGGCGCAGGATCTGAAAGAACTGTCTGTTGTGGATAAGGTGATTCCGGAGTATGGCGGAGCGGATGACGATGCGCTGACTTCGATTGCGGCATGGATGAAAGGAAATATGAAAGAATTTTTACGTGCACAGAATGACAAGAGTGGGAAACAGCTTGCACAGGAGCGGTATGATCGCTTCAGAAAGTTCTAATTGTTCCATAGAGGAGAATCTTAACATGAAATTTTTAGGAACCGGAAGTGCGCTTCCGAAAAAAATTGTAAGCAATGAGGATCTGGCACAGGTTATGGATACTTCCGACGAGTGGATTCGTTCCCGTACCGGAATCGGTACACGTCATATTGCCGTGGAGGAGACAACGACTTCCATGGCGGTGGAAGCAGCCCAAAAAGCGCTTGCAGATGCAAAAATGTCCGGCTGTGAGATTGATCTGATTATTGCGGGAACGATTTCCCCGGATTACATATTTCCGTCGCTGGCATGTGAAGTGCAGGCGGCGATTGGGGCAAACGGTGCGACGGCCTTTGATTTAAGCGCCGGCTGTTCCGGATTTTTGTTTGCACTGTCTACCGCAGATGCCTATTTTCGTACCGGGCGTTATAAACACGCACTGGTGATTGGTGCAGAAACATTGTCTAAAATGATGAACTGGGCAGACCGTAGTACCTGTGTTCTTTTTGGAGACGGTGCGGGAGCTGCGGTAGTGAGTGCAGAAGGCAGCCAGCTGTTTTCCATGGTGCAGGGATCAGACGGAGCCGGTGGCATGGCACTGCATTGTGAGAACCGTCCGGTGAATAATCTTTACCGCCAGCTTGGTGCACAGCATTATGCGTTCACCCAGATGGATGGGAGAGAGGTTTATAAGTTTGCCGTGCGCACGGTTCCAAAGGCGGTCAGTGAAGCACTTGAACAGGCAGAACTTCCAATTGAAGATGTAAAATATTTTCTGCTTCACCAGGCAAATATCCGGATTATTGAGTCAGTGGCAAAGCGTCTGCATCAGCCAATGGAAAAGTTTCCATGTAATTTACAGAAGTGTGGAAATGTTTCGGCTGCAAGCGTACCTATTTTACTTGATAATGTCCACAAACATGGTATGATAAGCGGGGGCGATAAAATCGTATTAGCTGGATTTGGTGCCGGACTTACCTGGGGGGCATGTGCAGTCGAGTGGTAGGTCACACCAGATCATGAAGGAGTTTAACATGACGCTGGAAGAGACCTTAAATGATCTTCTTGTAAAATTATTCAAAGATATTCTGGAGATTGAGGCGAAAAGCCTGATCACAGAAGAGTTTAAAGACATTAGTTATAATGATATGCATATTATCGAGGCAGTCGGAATTGATGAGCCGCGAAATATGAAAACCGTTGCAAAACTGATGTCCGTTACAACGGGCACACTCACGAAAGCAATGGATGCCTTGTGTGAGAAAGGATATGTTGTCCGGGAACGGAGTACGCGGGATAAAAGAGTAATAAAGCTGCGCCTGACAGATAAAGGGAAAGCTGCCTATTATCATCACGAACAGTTTCACCGCCAGATGATTAAAAATGTTGCGGATGAGATGAACGATTCCGAAAAAGAGATACTTGTCTTTGCCCTGGCAAAACTGGTGGATTACTTTAAACTGACCTACTATGATACGGACGAGGAATCCGAATTCGTTGACTGGTCGAAAATAAGCAGGGATAAATAAAATATATACTTATTTAGTGCTATAACAGGGCGATTCAGAATGCAAGTTTTGAATCGCCCTGTTTCATTTTGTGCTCAAAAAGTCGCTTTATTACGCCATAGTGGTAGAAAATTACAATAATAAAGAATTTTCTATTGCAAAATCCTGCATTTTTCGTTACAATAAAAAAGGTTGATGTAGAAACAGACAACAGATTATGATCAGAACATGACGATTCGGGATTTTACTGGTTCCGGACGTTAAAAATTAATATTAAGGAGATAGAAAAATGGGTTATGTTGATGAAGTACTCGAAGTAGTAAAGAAGAAAAACGCAGATCAGCCTGAGTTTTTACAGGCAGTAACAGAGGTTCTTGATTCTTTAAGACCTGTGATTGATGCAAATGAGGAATTATACAGAAAGAATGCGATTCTTGAGAGAATCACAGAGCCGGATCGTCAGATCATGTTCCGTGTTCCTTGGGTAGATGACAACGGACAGGTTCAGGTAAACAGAGGTTTCCGTGTACAGTTCAATAATTCCATTGGACCATACAAGGGAGGTTTAAGACTTCATCCTTCTGTAAACCTGGGTATTATCAAGTTCTTAGGTTTCGAGCAGGTATTTAAGAATTCTCTTACAACACTTCCAATCGGTGGTGGTAAAGGTGGTTCTGATTTCGATCCTAAGGGTAAATCTGACAGAGAGATCATGGCATTCTGCCAGAGCTTCATGACAGAACTTTGCAAATATATCGGAGCAGACGTTGACGTACCGGCCGGAGATATCGGAACAGGTGCAAGAGAGATTGGCTTCTTATTTGGACAGTATAAGAGAATTCGTGGATCATACGAAGGTGTGCTGACTGGTAAGGGTCTTACCTATGGTGGATCTCTTGCACGTACACAGGCTACCGGATATGGTCTGTTATATCTTACTAACGCATTATGGAAAGATCATGGTATGAGCCTTGAGGGAAAGACAGCAGCAGTTTCCGGATCTGGTAACGTTGCTATCTACGCAATCGAGAAGGCACAGGAGTTAGGTGTTAAGGTTGTAACATGTTCTGATTCTACCGGATGGATTTATGATCCAAACGGAATTGATGTTGCTCTTCTTAAGGAAGTTAAGGAAGTTAAGCGTGCCCGTCTTACTGAGTATGCAGCTGCTAAGTCAACTGCTGAGTATCATGCAAAGCAGAACGGTGAGCACGGTGTATGGCAGTACAAGGTAGATCTTGCTCTTCCATGTGCGACTCAGAATGAGTTAGACATTGAGGATGCCAAGATGCTCGTTGCTAACGGTGTTACATCTGTAACAGAGGGTGCTAACATGCCTACAACTCTTGAGGCTACAAAGTATCTTCAGGAGAATGGTGTTCTCTTCGTAGGTGGTAAGGCTGCCAATGCCGGTGGTGTTGCTACATCTGCACTTGAGATGAGCCAGAACTCTGAGAGACTTTCCTGGACATTCGAAGAAGTTGACGGAAAGCTTAAGGGAATCATGGAGACTATTTATGCTAACATCAGCGATGCTGCTAAGAGATACAATGCAACCGTTGGTGGAAAGACAGACTATGTGGCAGGTGCTAATATTGCCGGATTTGAGAAGGTAGTAGATGCTATGCTTGCTCAGGGTGTTTGCTAATTAAGAATTTCTAAGATAATATAAGATATTGAGAAGTCCTGGAAATGTTGAATTTCTGGGGCTTTTCTTTATGTATTGAAATGACAAAAGAATTGTCAGAATATTCATAAATAGAAGATAATTTACGTTGTTTTGAGGTCGTTATATACACGTGATACACAAGTGATATACAGGTGGTATACACTTGTTTTTACTGATTTTGGATGATTTTTTGAAGCATTTCATCCGGTGTTTTTCAAGATGATTCAAGCTGAATATGAGTGTAATGTTAATAATAAGAAACATCATAAGTGTATCCAGCAATCAGTCTTGATTTATTGTTTTATATCTTGTTCACTTCTGTAAGAAGTTCTTCTAAAGTCTTATGGGTGTATGTTCCTTTGGTGGTGTCGTTCTTCATACTGTGTCCCATAATCAATTTGATACATACATCATTGGCTCCGGCATTGTCCATGAGTGAAGCAAAGGTGTGTCTGCCATTTGTGATTGTAGGCATTTAAGCATTGCTGCAGATCATTTGTCCTGATGGAAATAAATTTGCGGTCATGCAGCTTGCTGAAATGATGAAAAGCAATCTCATAATTTCACCATGGGAAGCGCTAATCTGGTTTTTAAGCGATTTTCGGTATTTCTTCCATTTCTCGTACATCTCTGCGAAAGTAGGCGAGTCCGAGTATTTCATATGCTCCGGAACAACCGCACCGCTATTGTATTCAGCAAGATAGGTGTAAGCCATTTCCGGTTTGGCGAAGTAAGCCAGGTAGGTGTATTTTCGCTTGACCTTCCCAGTATCGTCTTCCACAAGTTTCGAGATGCGGACAGCGTAGGGCTTTCGTCGTTTGCCACCAGGCTTGATTACGCTGCCGTAAGAGTTTGGTAACTTCATATTTAACCTTCTTTCTGCATTTGTTCTAATTGTTTAAGGCAATACTCTGCATATTCCTTGTAGCGTTTTACTCTTGCAATTTCATTTGGAATATCAAAAGCATAAATGGACTTCGGAAGCAGGTCAGAACGTTTGGTAGGATTAGCCACCTTGTACGCAGAGAGCTTATATTCTACAAAATCCTTTACTTCTTTTTCCAGTTCAGCCAGTTTGGTTAAGGGTATCTGGGCAACGTCTTTACCTGTCTCATTTGAATAGACGTGGATCACGCCATCTTCAGCAATTTCTTTTACATCAACAGATCCGGTTGCGGTATCGAAGGAATCCTGTAAATGGGCTTCTTGAAGAAGTTCATATTCAACCGTATAGCCGATATCATGCAGATAGGAGAGAACACCGTAATAAGGCTGTTCATATTTGTTAATGTAGTATTTGCGTATTTCAAAGGAATTGAAATAGCCATCAATGATTGCATTCACAAAATCATTGGTGCATTCGCAATATTGCATTAAATCTCCATTCTCATTAGGAATAAATGGGAAGTATCGGTTAAAGCGAAGTAAACGGTTTTAATGGAATTGTGTGTGCGCGTGTGGTAAAATGGTGTTGTTGAAGAAAACGGCATTTATCAAATATAATACCTCTCCCAACCTATGGTTGAGTTTGATAATTCCACTTACAGTTTGTGTACAAAAACTGATAAAAATTGTAAAGTGTAGCGTGAAAGGAGGCATATTGTAATGAATCAAATTGATACAGGAAAGTTTATTGCTAGTTGCAGAAAAGAAAAAGGTCTGACACAAGCACAATTAGCAGAAAAGTTAAACATCACTGACAGAGCTGTTTCCAAATGGGAGACAGGAGTTTCCCATAGTTAAAGATACCACACCCAATATCACAAACTCACGCTTAAACAATATTCCTTAGTCAACCACATACAATAGCAAATACAAAAAAGCTGGAAGCAGACTTAATTTTGCTTCCAGCTTTTCTATATTATTTAGTTTTGATGAAGCCGTTCTATTATACTTGTTTTTGCGATCTTTCGATATATGATTGCCGGAATAATAACCGTTAGCGCAATCAAAAATGGATAGATAACAAACATAGGGAAAATAACAAATTTATAAGTGAAAAACCAAATGCTATTTGAAATTGCTCTTACAATGATAACCGATACCAGAGAACCAAATACGATTGACGCAACAACTGTTCCCGCAGCATAGTATAAGCCCTCAAATGATAGCATTTTCTTTAGCTGCTTTCCTGTCATACCAATACTTTGAAGCATAGCAAGTTCTTTTCTGCGTGTAATAATACTGGTAAGAACAGAGTTTACAAAATTTGTAACTCCTATTAAGCCGATGATAATGCTTAACGCTCCCCCTATGGTAATAATCAGAGAAGTTAAATCATTAAAGGAATTGATATATGTTTGTTTAGAGTCGTAATTCATACTCGGCTCAATATCCTCAACATAGCTGCTTAAAAATTCCTCCATATCAGCTTCCATACCGTCAACTGCATTGAATGGGAAACTCACCAAATGAGGTTGATCGCAAAGAGGTAAGAAAACCTCTGTCGGCATATAAAATTTTGCAAATCCGGTACTTCTTATCGTATCGGTGTTTTCATTGATTAGCACCTTTGCCATAACCTTGCAGTCAAAACTATTATCTATACTACTGGAAAGTCCGTCCATTTGCACATGATTAAAGTGAAGTGTATCTCCAACATGAATATTAGGGTCATCAATAATGTTTCCATTGTCATCTGCGGTCAGAGCATACAGTACATAGTTCCCGGATTTTAATGCTTCCCAATCAATCGTTCCCTCTATAACATCCATTGAGTTCAGTAAAAAATCATCTGCTCCATATAATTGAACCAAAGGATTTCCCTCAGCGTCTTTGTTGTAATTTGAGGTAACTCCATTCTCGACAGAAAATGTTTCTTCCAAAATCTTTGTGGTATATAACTCGCCACCCTCATCAAATGCCGGATTTTGCTTAACTGCTTCAATAAAAGAAGTGGAAAGGTCATTTTTGTTGTCGCTATTCCCAAACTTAAAATTGAAGTAATCCGCAGTAGAAATGATGAAATCCTTGTTTACAAATTTTTCTACATATTTTTCCACATCAAAGCCGCTTGCAAGTGTAAATACCGTATTAAACAATACCAAACTCAAAGTCATAGAAATAATAACCAAAATTGTACGTTTCTTGTTCCGACCAAGATTTGATAATGCCATTCGATGAATTTTGGCTCCATGTATAGACTTTTTATCAGACGCCTTTTTGCCTTGAAATGCTGTTGCGTCATTTTCGGTATAGCGGATTGCTTCAATAGGCGATACTGAACCTGCTATTTTGGCAGGCTTATTTACGCTAATAATCACTGTAACAAGTGCAAATAAAGCAGCTCCGATAAAAATAATTGGATTGGCAGTTACTTTTACTCCTGCGTCCGAAGCATAAACTGTGCCGTTCATTAAAAATGGTACTAATGCTCGTCCAACAAAGAAACCAATTAGTAAGCCGAATGGAATACCGATAAAGGAAAGTAACATAGCCTGTTTGCTGATAAGTTTCTTTATTTGTCGTTTTGTTGTGCCTAAAGTTTTAAGCTGTCCGTAGGATTGAATATCTTGAATGACAGAGATTTGGAAAATATTATATATAATCAAATACCCTGTTATCATAATTAAAAGTATGCCAACAATCCCCGAAATCAATAAAGCTGGATTTTCTAAAAAGTTACTGCCTTGATATGCAGGACTAACACGAGCGATCACATAATTGTCATCCGATGGACTTCCGCCCATAGTATCACAAGTATAGCCTGTTTCAGCAAGAAGCTGATGTAATTTTGATTCGATAGCTCCGTTTCCATGAAACATAACATAAGCGGCGACTACGCCGGAATAGTCATTATCTTCGGGGTAGGTGTATGTTAAAAGTTCAGAATTATTGTCAACAAAGGCTTTAGAAACAATAAGTCGTCCAATATTACTTAGGCTGTCTGTTTCCCAAAATCCGCATAGTACAAAATTCTTTGAATATGAAATTCCTTTAATTTGATAGTCCAAAGTTACGGTTGCTCCGATTTCAGCAGGAATACCAAGTGCGTCCAGCGTTTTGGTATCAGCCATAATTTCATTCTCTGCTTCAGGACGGTGTCCCGTTGTTGGCTCATACCGTGCAAACTTCAAAGCAGTATCGTCCATAAACCACATATCAGCACGCCATTTTTCCAGTCCGGGATTATTGATATGATAAGACACTGCCTTTGTATAGGCAATCTGTTCAATCATCTCATTGCCTTTTATATTATCAAAAACCTCATCGCTTATATAATTCAAAACCGCTTGACCGTCGCCACCTTGTTTTCTGATATTTTGGTCGTGAACGGTATCTATCAAACCAGAGCCTAATGTAAAAATGGTTGTAAAGAGTATAGTAGTTAGAGCGATTGCAATAATTGCAATGATATTTCTACTCTTTCCTGCTTTGAAATAACGGTTGGATAATTTTTTGATAACAGGGCGATTGCTATTTCCAAATAAAATATCATTCATAGTTTTTGCCCCCTTATTCTACAATTTTCCCGTCCTCAATGCGGACAATACGGTCTGCAAGCTGGGCGATCTCGCTATTGTGGGTAATCATCACAATCGTTTGATGAAATTTCTGGCTTGTTACTTTCAACAGTCCCAATACATCGCTGCTTGTTTTACTGTCAAGGTTGCCCGTTGGTTCATCGGCTAATATAATGGCAGGCTTTGAGACAAGGGCGCGAGCAATCGCTACACGCTGTTGCTGACCGCCGGATAAGTTGTTCGGCATATTTTGCAGCTTATCGCCGAGTGCCAGCATTTGCACAACTTCGTCCATGAAATTTTTATCTACTGTATCGCCATCCAATTCTACGGGCAAAACAATGTTTTCATATACATTGAGAACGGGAACAAGGTTATAGTTCTGGAAAATAAAACCGATATTGCGTCTGCGGAAAATCGTAAGCTGTTCATCGTTCAGCCCTGACAAATCTTTTCCTTTGACCTTTACATTACCGGAAGTGGGAACATCCAAGCCCCCCATCATATTGAGCAATGTGGATTTTCCGCTGCCGGAAGTTCCCACAATGGCAACAAATTCTCCCTGTTCGACAGTGAGAGTTACACCATCCAGAGCTTTTGTGATATTCGGCTCGGTGCCATAGTATTTTTTCAAGTTTTTTGTTTCTAAAATGCTCATAGAGAACACCATCCTTTCTTGTGATGGCTTCATTATAAAGGGCAATCCTCACAGAAATGTCACAGCCGACATAATAAATTGCCCTGAAATGTCACAATCCTGTGACATTTCAAAAAAACAGGTTATTCATGGGGAAGAAAAACGGAGAATGTTGAGCCTGTTCCTACTTGAGAAGTTACTTGTATATAACCGTTCTGTAAGCTAATAATTTCCCTTGCGAGATACAGCCCAATGCCGATTCCCTCTATATCGTGGACATTTTCTTCCCGATAAAAACGCCTAAAAATTGCTCCTTGCTGGTTTTCGGGAATACCTTTGCCGGTATCGGTAATGCTGACTTTCAGGTGCATTTCCCAGCTTTCAACGCAAACACGAATAGAACCGTACTCCGGCGTGTACTTAACTGCATTATCCAATATGTTAAATAAGGCTTCTGCTGTCCATTTGCGGTCATGGGAAACAACCAATGTTTCCGGGCAGTTTACTTCAACTTGTATGTGCTTCCTTTCAGCGTTCAGAAAGATACCACCCAGAGCCATAGCAAGAGTATCATAGATGGGCTGCTGTTTCTTTTCAAGTGAGATAACACCCGTTTCAAGCCGGGATGTTTTTATCATAGCCTGCATTAAGAAATCCAGTTTATCAAGCTGTGTGCCACTGGCAAGCAGAAATTCCCGCTGTTTATCCGATGGCACTTCTTGTTCTAATAAGGTGGCATTTACCATTTTTAAGTTTGCTATCGGTGTCTTTACCTGATGAGAAATATCGGAAATCAATTCCTGTAAGTCAGCTCGTTCACTGGCAACGCTGTTTTTGCTTTCCTGCATAACCTCATAAAGACGCACCAGCCGATGATTGATTTTGTAAAATAGGTTTTCTTCTTCGGCAACCTGTGATATATCTATTTTTCCATTCATCATTTCGTCTAAGGTGCAGCAAAGTATTTCAGAAAACAAAGTCAGCTTTCGCCGTATCAGTATCACAAAAACAGTAACACAAAGCAGAAAAAGCAGACAGAACGCCATGCTACAAAATACCACAGACATTTCTTTTGTCAGGATATATAGAACCGAAAACATGACCACGGATAAAAGTAAAATGGTAGTTGCCAGTATTATGCAGACTTTATTTAAGGAGAGTTTTTTTGAAATCATTTTTGCGCTCCTCCAATCCACATATAGCCCATACCGTAAACGGTTTTGATGTAGGAATGCCGGTTCGTTTCAATTTTACTGCGGATGCGGCTGATCGTTGTGGTAAGTGCGTGTTCATCCACATAATTTTCATCTGCATCCCACAGCTTTTCAAGCAATACCTGCCGGGTCAGGACAGTTTGAGAATTTCTTGTCAGCACTTTTAGTAAACGATATTCCAATGATGTAAGGGTAATCGGCTGTCCTGCAAGACACGCTGATAATTCGGAAAAATTGATATACAAATTCCCATCATCGTAGAAATCTCCGCCGGATTGTGCTGAAATGCGGTTCAGTAAAGCAGATACTTTCTTTTGGAACACGCTGATAGGAAAGGGCTTTGTTACATAATCATCTGCGCCCAATTCAAATCCTTTCAGCATATCGCTTTCCATATCATTTGCGGTTAGAAAAATCACGGCGGTATCGGGACGGCGTTCTTTTACCTCGCGGCATATATCAAATCCGTTCCCATCCGGCAGATTGACATCCAAAACGATTAAATCATAGTCCTGTTTTTCAAGAAATCTTATGGCAACAGCCTTTGACATAGCTCCATCCACGGAATATCCGACAGCCGACAGATTATAGCTTAATGTCTTATTCAAAAGCTGGTCATCTTCAACAACCAGTATTCGCATAGTATCACATCCTTTTTCTTTTTATAGTATCAGCAAAATGTCACAGAAACCTCACAACGAGAAAAAAATTAGTATTCAGTCAGTTCCACAATTACATTACTCTGCTGATACAGCCAGTCCGTAAATTCTTTCGGGCTGG